>Ga0315545_1000036_pt1 | contig 120616 bp, 110 predicted proteins | sample SalMarSW160210MG_FD_203096 | JGI IMG/M metagenome (GOLD analysis project Ga0315545, IMG submission 203096) | Salt marsh sediment microbial communities from the Plum Island Ecosystem LTER, Massachusetts, United States - Salt Marsh Sediment SW1602-10 ... | reverse complement strand
CTTATTTTTAAGAAGAACACAGGTGTTTTTTTATTCCATTGCCTTATTGGCCTTTTCAAAGGCGAATTTTCTACTGCGGATTTTTCTTTGGAATATCCTGCTACTTTGCATATTAATATCGATAAAGATTTCCATAGTTCGGGTATTGGAAGAAAACTTATTGATAAATATCTGGGGTTCCTAAAGGAAGTGAAAGTAAAAGGTGTTCATTTAGGTACAACTTCCGAGGGAGCAAGAGGTTTTTTTACAAGGATGGGTTTTAAGCTTTTATTAACTAAAAAGAGAACGTATCTCAGATATAAAATAGGTAAAGAGCAAGTTTTTTATGTTTTCGGAAAAGAGGTGTAGATGTGAGTCTAAAATGTAGATCTTTAATTCTTAAGATATAAAGTGAGGTTTATTATGAATTTTATTAAAAAATTTATGTTTTTTTTGATATTGTTTTCGATGTCCGGATGTAGGAAAGTTCATCAAGAATCTGTTTATCCTGAGATTTCTTTCGATGACAATGACCGTATTCTTATTTTAGCTCCGCATCCTGACGATGAGGTCTTAGGTTGCGGGGGTATTATACAAAAAGCTTTAGAAAAGAAGCTGCCCGTGTCAATTGTATTCTTTACCTATGGAGACAACAATCAGTGGTCTTTTATGGTTTACAGGAAAAGACCGGTAGTTCTTCCTAAGGCGGTTCGAAATATGGGGCTTGTTCGTCATGATGAAGCTATAGCTGCGACAAAAGTTCTTGGCGTGAATAGCAACCAGTTGATATTTCTTGGTTATCCCGATTTTAGAACGCTTGACATATGGTATTCTCACTGGGGGAATTCTCCTCCTGCCAGGAGCATGTTAACCAGGGTTGATAGAGTGCCGTATTCAAATGCTTTAAGACCTGGAGCTATGTATAAAGGGGAAGAGATATTGAAGGATATAAAAGCAACCATTCTGAAATTTAAACCTACCAAGATATTTGTTTCCCATCCTGCGGATCGTAATCCGGACCATCAGGCCCTTTATTTGTTTACCCGGGTTGCTCTATGGGATTTAAAAGAAAAAATAACCGCTGAGTTATATCCATATATTGTACACTTTCCAAAGTGGCCCAGGCCAAGGCGTTTCGTAAAAAATAGGCAAATAATTCCCCCTGATGCCTTAAAGGATAAAATTAAGTGGCAAGAGAATTTGCTGGATTCAACAGAAGTAAAGGTTAAATATGAAGCTATTAAGAAACATAAGTCCCAGTTTGATGTATCTTCCAGATTGCTTCTTTCATTTATTGCTTCAAATGAATTATTCGGAGATTTCCCGGCAGTGATGTTAGATCGAAAAGTTATTTTCCCATATAGTTTGAATAAATCAAAAATGGATTCCGTAAATACACCAGAGGAGCTTACAGAAGAGGAGACGAATTTGTTTGTTGGTATAGAGAATAGATATGTTAGTTTGGAAGGAGGGAATTTAGTTCTTTCAATAGAGACATCACGTTCGCTAACGGAAACGGTTAGTTTGTCGATATATTTGTTCGGTTATAGAGATGATAGAAGTTTTGGAAAGATGCCCAAGATTCATATTAACTTTAGTACGGAGGGGTATAAGGTTTTCGATAAAGGTAATTTGCTGGCAAAACAGAGGGTGAAAGTTATATCCAATCGAAAAGAGAAGAAAATTTGGGTTCCGCTTGAATTATTGGGATATCCTCAAGTTATTCTTACTTCAGCCAGAACTTATACGGTAAGAGTTCCTTTAGATTGGGTATCCTGGCGTATCATTGAAGTACCACGTTAAAATTCTAAACTTATTTTTTGCTGTTTGTGTGTCTAGTTTAATCATTAGTTACTGGTCACCAGTCATTAGTCAAAAAAATAAAAATATTTGTGCTATTTGTTGTCTCTAAAAGTTTAGGATTCAAGGATTCCAGGGTTCAAGTAAAAAACAACAAAAAAAATCCGTGCCTATCCGTGTAAATCCGTGGCAATTTTAGTTAGTGTGTTAGTGCGTGGGTGTGTTGGTGTGTTTTTTTAACTGACCAACGGACTAACAGACCCACAGACCAACAGTTTAAATTCTTCTTATGATGTTATTCTCTTACCTCACTAATATAACTTTGCGTGTGTCGGTAAATGAGCCTGTGTTTGCTTTCATTCTTATGAAGTATACGCCTGCCGGTACATCGCGCATATCTACGTTTTTTGAATAATAACCTGCTGTATGCTTTTCTGAGAACTCTTTAATCTTTGTTCCCTTTATATCATACAACAAAAATCCGATATCGGCTTCTTCAGGCAACTCATATTTAATTTCAAACTGATTGCCTGCTGTTATGGCTTTCACGTCCATTGAATAAGTCCTGGGCAATTTGGAGAACGGGATGGCTGAAGGAGAGGATATAGAAAATATAGAATTACTTGTATCCGCGGGACTTCCGGTTGTATCGGTAATTCTCACAAGGCAGGAATCCGAGGATGTATCCGGTATCGTCCATGAATAAGCCCCGGTATCGGGTATGCTGGTAATTATGTCCGACCAGCTCGACCCATTGTTGGTCGAATACTCGATTTTCACGCCCCTGCTGGTATTGGAAGAAGTCCAGGTAATATCATGACTGCTGTCAACTTGCCAGTCCTCGCCGCCATCTGGTGACGTAATTGTAATGAATGGTATTGGAGAGATTTTAAACATCGCGTCGCTTGTATCCGAGGGACTTGTTCCGATTGTGTCGGTAATTCTTACAAGACAGGAATCCGAGGGTGTATCCGGTATCGTCCATGAATAAGCACCGGTATCAGGTATGCTGGTAATTATATCCGACCAGCTCGACCCATTGTTGGTTGAATACTCGATTTGCACGGCTCCGCTGGTATTGGAAGAAGTCCAGGTAATGTCATGGTTGCTTGCAACCTGCCAATCTTCACTGCCGTTGGGAGAAGTAACTGCGATCTCGGCAATATCAGGCATAAGAACCTTTCCCCAGCCGTAGATATTATCTTTACCGGCAGTTCCCAAATCAGACGTACAATTCGTGTATAGATAATTTTGGATGTCACTATTGCTATATCCGGGATACAGGGATTTAATCAGGGCGCAAACTCCTGCTGTATGCGGAGATGATAAAGAGGTGCCGTACCAATATCCATAAGCAAAACTATTACAATTATCAGGTGCTGCAACATCCGGTTTGGTTCTGCCGTCGGTTGTGGGTCCTTGAGAACTAAAGTCTTCCTGAGGCCCGGAAGTATAGTTATTTCGATCAATCGCACCAACGGTTAGAACATCCGTAACCGTTCCTGGATCAGTTAGACTGCTCGAGTCTGTGTGATAACCGAAGCTTCTATCCAGATCAAATAATGTGAAGTCCACTGTTTCGTTGGTTGCCGAATATTTCGCCACCGCGACACCGTACATTCCATTTGAAACAGTATTTTGGTAAACTATTAGTTCTTCCGGGTATGATGAGGGTATTCCGGTCTGTCTGTCTACGGAACTGTCAACAATTGTCCAGGAACCGGTATATTGTGCCAGGTAAAGGTCATAATCCTGGTTGGTATAAGGGTATTCATCCCAATTCAAGGTAATTGTAATGTATTCTCCGGCATCATGATACCATACATGGGCAGAGTCAGGACCGATTGGATTTATATTACCTCCTGCTCTGCTAAAATCATGAAAGCCATCGGTAATTATAGTGTCTCTGAACATTGCTCTATAATGGTCTTCGGCTGAATTGCCTGCCGAGTTTACCCATAGAATTCCGTTGCTTATTGCATCGTCAACAAGATTACATATAAAGCCTGTTCCGTCGTAATAACCGCCTGTATTAAACCAGCCCATGGAATGATTTACAATGTCGACATTATTACTGATACAGGAATCTATTGCGTTTTCAAAATCGGTTCCATCTCCTATCTTATATAAATGAAATTGTGCTTGAGGTACTAAGTCAAAGATTGCTTCAGAGACGGCCGTACCATGGTGACTTTCGGTTTCGAGTCCGTTACCCGTGAAGTCGTAACTTTTATAAGAGGAAGGTATGTCCCCGTTGGCTTGTGCCTGTGTTAGGGTATCAAAACCACCATCAATAACGGCTATTTTAACGCCTGTTCCGTCATGACCCGATGAATGCCATGCATCGGCATTCATAAGGTTTACTCCTTCACTTGTTATCGCATGCTCGATTGGTTTGATGGGACGAGTAATTTTTCCGATTCCATCAATTTTAGTTGCAACATTTTTAAGCTGGCTTACCGGTATTTCTACTCTCATGGAGTGTTTTGCTTTTGCTTGAATTTTTACACCAAAGCTCTTTAAATTATTTTCATCTATATAAGCTGTTAGTATACCGTGTCTTGGTAAGATTGTAACAACTACTCTATCATCGATTAGTTTCAATTTGCTCTGTTTGGCAAATTTGCTGTAATCTTTATTCTCGATATAAAGCTTATAAATTCTCTCCAGACTTGAAGATAATTTTTCTATTTGTTTAGATTTATCGGGTTTCTTAGCAGGCGACTCGATTCGCAGGTCTTCTAATTTAATTGCCTCATAGTCCTTAGCCGGGACTCGATTAATACTTAGTGCGATGATTAAAGATAACGATATGATAATTTTTTTGTACATAGTTCCCTCTCTTTCTTCACGTAATGATAGAACTTTTTTTGTATTATGTCAAGCCGGCAAATTTATTTTTTTTCGTCTTCTTTTATCAACGCTTCAGTTTATCTTTTACTGCGAAAGTGGCATTTTCTTTAAAATTTATAAAACGATAGAAAATAGTAAGTAGAGAGTAGTGAGCAGTTAGCAGTTGAAAAAAATAAAAAATCATTTTGTTGTTCCTTGTTTTTATTTTTGAAATTTAATTTGTAATTTTCCATTTTGATATTTGATTTTTGCATTTTCTTGGTTTCTGGCTTCTTTCTCCCCACGTTCTTTTCTTCTTTGCGCTAAACTTTTGTTGAAAAAATGATTTATATCAATAACTTATGTTGACTTTTATCTTAAGAACCTTATAATTATAATATGATGAAAGTATTTTTGTTGGTATTGGTATTTATTTTTATGTCTTGCGAGAGAGAAAAAACGTCTGAATTGGGAGTAACGGATGAGAGTCTTTCTTCCTTTATTCTCAGGAATTACGAAGGAAGCCAGCTCAAGTGGAAATTGACTGCCGGAGATGCCAAAGTATCCGATACAACCGTTATACATAAGTTGGAGTTGGAATTTTTCCAGGATAATGCACAGCTTTCTTCGAGATTGGAAGCGGATAGCGGATATGTCTTTAATAAGACTAGTGATCTTAAAGCAATGGGGCATATTGTTGTTAGATCAAGCGATTCGGTAACATTATGGGCAGATGAGCTAAGCTGGTCGGATGAAAGACAAAAAATATTTACTGATGGCGAAGTTCGATATTCTAAAGGAGATCAAATGTACAGGGGCAGGGGGCTCGAATCTGACCCTAATCTCAAGAATATAGTTATAAAAGAAAAATTCAGTGGAAGGGTAGAATTTGAATGATACTCTTACTGCTATTCGTTCCTTATGACATAGAAGCAGGTTCTATGCAAATAGTAGATAGAAACAAGAATATCTTTAGGGACGGTGTACAGGTTCGTTCCACCGATCTGTTTTTGAAAGCAGAGACCGGTATTGAAATGCGGGATTATCTATTGCTGGAAGGTGGTGTCTACCTTCAAAGCGGCATTTTCCGCCTTACGTCACGTAAACTTAAGTTTCATGTTCCCAGCAAAACTTTATATGCTATGGGTAAAGTAAAGATATGGGACAGAGATACTATAAGGGGAGATTCTCTTATTTTTTATAGAGAAAGGGAATCGGGGAAAATGTTTGGCCATCTTAGGTATGTGTCGGATACAATCACTGTAACAGGTAATTATGGGAAATTCTCTAGAGACTCACTGGAGGTTAGAGGAAACCCAACATTTATTTCGCCGTCAATGACTGTAAGTTCCGGTTTAATTAAATTCTCTGTTAAAGATTCTTCTTTTTTGTTTTTATCGAATGTAACCTTTAATGGTACTGGGATATCTGGCAGGGCAGAAAGATTGCATCATTCTATCAGGACCAATAGATCTACTATCTCGGAATCTCCATATATTCTTCAAGAAAGGGACAGTATTACAGGTGATAAAATTGAAGTCGATCACAGCCTTAAGGTTGCGGAAGTATATAAAGGAACGAGTATCAATCATACAGAGGAAGGAAGGAATACTGTATCAGGTGATACTCTCAGGATATTCTACAGTGGGAATACAATGGATAGCGTGGTAGTAATTAGTAATGCTAATGGTATATTTGCTAAAAAAGAACTATAAGATAATTGATAGAATAAATGCAAGAAATAATATATGGAAATTTCAACTATGAAGTGGTTAATGCCATAAAAAAAGTGATTACATTAAAAGAATACAAACCACTTTATGTTTATGGTCCGGTAGGCGCAGGCAAATCTTTCCTTATGGACAAAATGAGTAAAAAATATCCGGGGAAAAGTCAAATTCTTAAATCATCAGATATTAAAAAATCTGAAATGGCGCAATTTCGTGGTTGTGATTTACTCATACTGGAAGATGTTAATAACATATCCCCGAGGTCATCTCCAAGTAAAGAAATATCTGATCTCCTCGATTATTTTATCGAAAATAAAAAACACATAGTTTTTACGTCCAGTTGCGCACCTTCACGATTAAAGCTTTCAAAAAAGTTTATCTCGGAAATCAAAAAAGGAGTTGTGGTTCCCATAAAAAATTTTGATACGCCTTCAAAGAGGAAGGTGTTAAGTGTGCTTGGTAGGGATTTATCTCACGAGATAATAAATCGTTTGATGGACGATGATATCAAGACTATTAGTCAAGCAATTAAAGCAGTCGAGAAGATCAGGGAACTCGTATCTATATTGAAGGAAGAGAAGGAAGCGCAAGAAACCATAAAAATATTGGAATCTCACGAGGAAACCGATGATTTTCTTGGTTCGGTGCAAGAAGTGGCAGAAGATCCTCTTGGAGAATCCGAGGAAACTGATGAAGCGAATAGTTCGGTACAAGAAATAGTAGAAGATCTTCTTGGAGGATCCGAGGAAACTGGTGATGAATTAGACAGCCTGACACAAGAATTATCGGAAAGTTTTCTTGAGGAAATGGATAAAAGCAAGCAGGAAAAAGCTCTCCGGGATAAATACATGGCCAAAATTTATATCTGGGAAATGGAGGGATTTAACACAGATAGAATAAAGAAGATTATTGAGGAGCCTATAGACCCAATTATAGGTGAATTTTTCCTTACATGTGAATTTACCACTTTTACTTCGGAAGTGGAACAACTCCTTTACTTACAGGAGAGATATCGCCTTATCGATGTTGAGTCATTATTAGATAAGTCATTAATAAGCGAAGAGGAACTCGAAGAAATAGAAAAAGCATTATTTGATCCTGACAGATTAGAATGGGTAAGGGGACGCATAAACGAACTTGAAATGAAACAAGGGGGAAAAGAAGGAAGAGAAAGAAAAGAAGAGAAATTTCATTATATGAAAACAAAGAAAGAAGAGAAAAAATTATCTGGTGAAACGGAGAGACCTATTGAAATGAAAATAGAATCAAGGAATCTTGTAAAAATATATAATAGAAAGCGAGTTGTAGATGATGTAAGTCTTGAATTAAGTATAGGTGAAGTGGTAGGTCTACTTGGCCCTAACGGAGCTGGGAAAAGTACAACTTTTTATATGGTAACAGGATTCATAAAACCTGATTTGGGTTCTATCCATTTAAACGAAGAGGACATTACCAATAAGCCGATGCATGAAAGAGCACATTTGGGTATAGGGTATTTACCTCAAGAAGCTTCTATTTTCAGAGGTCTTTCAGTAGAGAATAATCTTATGTCTATTATCGAAGTCTTAATTAAGGATCCTCGGGAACGAAAAAAAAGATTTGATGAGTTAGTGGAAGAATTTAAGTTATCTCCTTTGCTTGAAAGAAACGCAAGTAAACTCTCAGGAGGAGAAAGAAGAAGAGTCGAGATAGCCAGAGCTCTAACCTCGAGCCCTAAATTTCTGTTGTTGGATGAACCTTTTACCGGTATCGACCCAATAACCAGAGAAGAACTCCAGGAAATCGTTTTGGTTCTTAAGGAGAAGAATATAGGAATATTGATAACCGATCATAATGTTCGAGAAACTCTACAAATTACTGATAGAGCATATCTGATGTATGATGGTAAGATAATATTAAAGGGCAAAGCGGACGATTTGATTTCTAGCGAAAAAGCAAAGAAACTGTATCTGGGTCAGAAATTTAGACTCTAAAATTATGGAAAATAGAAGATTCTCGTACACACAAAAACTTCAACAGAGTCTGAAACTCGAGCAAAAAATGAGTCCTCTTCAGGTACTAATGATAAGAATTACTCAATGTCCGCGTCTTGAGCTTCAGAATATAATTTATCAGGAAATCGAAGCTAATCCCATGTTAAATTTAAATGAAGAAGATGAGTCCACTGAGGCGCCTGAACCCTCTGCCTCAGAAGAAGAAGATAAAGGGGAAAAAGATCTTTTAAATAAAGAACTCAAAGATTTTTTCAAGGAAGATTTTCCCACTTATTTTGTTCCTTCTGATTTGGAAACAGTTGAAAGAAAACAAATTCCTTACACTTTGCCGCTTTCCGAACAGTTGAAAACGGAATTACGTATGGAATTATCCGATGAGAAACTGATCGAGATTGGCGAATATATGATTGATTCTCTTACCGATGAAGGATTTTTGGATACACCCGTGCCTACTATTGCGGAATTTTTTGGTATTCCTGAAAATGAGGTAGAGAAAGTTCTGAAAATCATTCAAGAATGTGGTCCCCCCGGTGTTGCGGCAAGAAATGTCCGAGAATCGATAAAATTACATCTTGAAAGTAGTTCTGAGAGGTCAGAATTAGAGCTCAAAATTGTTAATGATTTCTGGGAGGAGTATAAGAAAAAGGAAGTCAAAAAAGTTTCCGAGAATTTGAATATTAACGAGGAAAAGGTCAAAAACGCAATAATAAACATCGGGAAAATCAATCCGCGTCCTACAGGACGGGACTTTGGGAAAGTTGAATATGTTACACCTTCTGTGATAGTCGAAAAAAACGGGGAGGAGTTAAAAGTTTTGATAAGCGAACCGGAACTTCCTTTCTTTCGTTTAAACTCGAGATATCTTAAGGTCTTACAAGCCCCTAAGGATTATGATAAGAAAACTGTAAAATTTGTTGAAAAGTGGATGGAAAGGGCAAAGTTTATTCTGCAATCCCTGGAAATGCGAAGAAAGAACTTTAAAAGTGTGATGGAGTATATAGTAAATTTTCAGAAAGACTTTTTCTATAAAGGTGTAATGCACATGAATCCGCTTACGCTTAAAAAAATAGCAGAAAAAACCAATCTGTCCGAATCTACTATTTCCAGGTACCTTAAAGATACATACGTTCAAAGTCCCAGAGGTGTTTTTCATATAAAGCATCTTTTAAGCGGAGGAGTTAAAGTAAAAGAACAAAATATTTCCACGAATACAATCAGAGAGAAAATCAAAAGGATGATAGAATCAGAAGGAAGTAATGAATTGTCGGACATAGAAATAAAAAAAGAATTAGAAAAAGAAGGAATAAATATCACTCGCCGCACTGTAGCTAAGTATAGGAATCAGATGGGGATTCAACCCAAAGCGAAAAGAAAAAGAGAAAATTTGTTTTAAATTCTAAAAATTTATATGGATAAAGAAATTCAATGCATTTTTGATGCACTTAGAAGGAATCCCTCTACTTATTTGAACATAAAAATTCTCAAGAAGAAATGTGGTAAACGTATTAAGCCTTTATTGAAAAAACTTGAAAAAGAAGGCAAAATAATTTCAAAAGGTAAAAAATTTGCTTTACCAAGTAAAGCCGGATACGTAAGAGGAATTTTTGACGGAAAAAGGGAAGGATATGGTTTTTTGATGCCCTCTTCGGGGATGAAAGATCTTTTTATTCCCCCCAATGATACTTTTACAGCGTTAAATGGAGATCTTGTATTAGCGAGAATAACAAAAAAATCGAGAGGTAGATTGAAGGCAAGGGTCGAAGAAGTAATAGAACGTTCGAGAAAATACTTCGTTGGAAAAATTGTTTTCTTCGAAGGCAGATTGATGTTTCGACCTCAAGATAAGAATATACCTCATTACTTTGAGCTCGAGGATTCCCATAAGACTGTGGAAGGTGATTTTGTGCTGGCGGAATTTGTAAAATGGACTACACCGGTTCTTCCTCCTCTTGTGAAATTTTCGGAAAAAATAAGTAAGGATAACTTATATAATATTCTAGTAAGACAGGAATATGATTTGAGACATAGATTCTCAAATAAAGCATTGGCGGAAGTCAGGAATTTCTCTCCTCCATCGTTTGAAAAAAGGAAAGATTTTACTTATTTAAAGACTTTCTCGATTGATCCTTCCGACGCAAAAGATATTGACGATGCGATTTCCGTGAAAAAGGATGCAAAATATTTTCACCTCTGGGTCCATATCGCGGATGTGTCTGGTGCTGTGCTAAAAAATTCGGCAATTGATGAGGAGGCAAAGAAGCGTGGCTGTACTACCTATTTACCTAATGAAACCTATTTTATGTTGCCAAAGGAAATAACTGACTTATTGAGCCTTCAAGAAAATAAAGAATCTCCCGCGGTTACTGTCTATATTAAATTTGATAAAAGAGGTAATCCGCTTGAAAAGGAATTTTATAAGTCTAAAGTAAAATCCGATAAAAGTTTTTCTTACACAGAAGTCCAGGAAATCCTTGATGGTAAAGTTAGATCGAATTTTACTTCTGAACTTGAAGTCGCGTCGGAACTCGCAAAAATTTTGTCTGAGAAGAGGACCAATGAAGGTTATCTTGATTTCTTTAGAGAAGAAGTAAAAGTTGAGATTAAGGACTCGAAACCGACAGCAATTTATCCACTTAGAGAGCTCTGGTCTCATAGGATTATCGAACAATTTATGCTGGCTGCAAACGAATCTGTTGCCAGGGAATTAGAAAGTAAGAAAATTCCAGGAATTTATCGAATCCATGAAGAGCCTGAAAAAAATGAGTTGGAAGAGTTTAGGGAACTTGTGGTAAGTCTTGGTTTTCGACTACCTTCTACCAAGCGAAAAGATTTATCTTTCTTCCTTGACGAAATCAAAAATTCTCCTTACAGAAGGATTTTGAACTATGAGCTTCTGAGATGTATGAAGAGAGCGAGATATATTGCCAAACCTGAACCTCATTATGGTTTAGGATCAGAAATATATACACATTTTACCTCTCCTATAAGAAGGTACCCCGATATTATCGTACATAGGTTGCTTTTTAATGAAAAATATTCACAGGAAGAATTAAAGTCGATAGCCGATCATTCGACGGAACGGGAATGGAAATCGGACTCGGCTGAAAAAGACATAACAAAATTTTTCATAATGCGTTATTTGGAAGAGAACACAGATAAAGAGTTTAGAGGAATGATAACGAATATTGCCTCTGATGGAATATGGGTTGAGCTTGACGATTTTCTGGTTACGGGTTTTATTCCAATACGAATTCTCCCCGCAGATAATTACAAAATAAGAGACCGCTCTCTTTCGGGAATGTATAATAAATTTTTTATCGGAGATCTTCTGTTCTGTAATATTTACACAGTTTCACCGGGTACGGGTGAACTTATACTCGAATATTCCGGGAAGATAGAGAAAAGAAAGGTTTAGCCACCAAGTCACAAAGGCACAAAGAAGAAATAATTTATGTTAATTAGTTTTGTTGTTATTGATTTTTGGGTGTAGTGAGGGATTTGATAAAAAAATATTATTTTGGTTGTGTGGTGTGGCTTCGTGTCTTAGTGTCTTCGTGGCTAATTAATTCTTATATAATTTATGTTCTTTTATGTAGTTCAGAACTTCTTTTGGAACAAGAGAATCTACAGGTTCCCCTTTTTTTATTTTATCTCGTATTTCCGTCGAGGAAATTTCTATTATTCTTGAGTTAAGTTGTTTTAATTCACTTGGGTATTTTTGCTTCTTTTTACTTCTTTTGAAGACGAAAACGTCCACCATCTTTAAAATCTCTTTCCATTTATACCATTCTTTAAAATCTATCGCCTGATCTTCACCTATCAAAAGACAGAGTTTTTTTTCTTTTTTAAGGAGTTCCTTTAGAGTATGATAAGTATATGAAATGCCTTTTCTTTTTGCTTCAAGATCCAATACTTCGAAGCGATTTTCCTTGGATATTGCTATCCTCAACATATTATATCTATCTTTAAATGGAATGGAAGGGATATTTTCTTTAAAAGGTGATTTCCAGGATGGGATGAATAATACCTTCTCCAGATCGAGTAAACCCAGAGCATCATTAGCAAGTATTAGGTGCCCTGTGTGAACAGGATTGAAATTTCCTCCGAAAACACCTTTCAATTTAGTTCTTTTAACTTTTCTTGTACTTGTTCTTTTAATTCGCCTTCTACTTTAAGATAGTAAGAAGACGCCAGAGAGTCGTTCTTATTTGAAAATGCTATATCTCCGAGTAATAAATTTGCGTTGTCTTTCCATTCTTCGCTCTCGGCTGCCACTTTTTTGAGATATACAATTGCAGCTTTATCGATGCCCATTTTAATATAAGTTTCTCCTATTTCCAATAATTTTTGATTTATTTTTTCTTCCGATTTTCTTTTACCTTCTTTTGCTTCTTCTAAGTATTTCGAATATGGATATTTTCTAATAAATTCTTCGTAAACTCCTATAGCTTCTTTTGTAAGCGATTGATCTCTTTGAGGTACTGGAGCTATCTCTTCTAAACATTGAGCGTTTCTTAAAAGTCCGACTTCGCTCCAGCTGGAATTTGGAAAGTTATTGATTAGAAACTGAAATTCGGTCATCGCTTCCGTATATTCTCCAAGCTTGTAGAATGATTCTGCATAGTAAAATTGAGCGTCGTCGATATAATGACTGCCGGGATATCTATTAAAGAAGTATTTAAGATAGTCAATGGTTTTATCGTAATCTCCTTTTTCAAAATATGCGACAGCTTGCTCGAATTCCGCGTCCGGAGACGTCATTTCGGGGCTTATGTTTTTTGAACAGTAAAAGAACAATAAGAAAATAAAAATAAGGATTTCTTGCTTCAAGGATTATCCTCCATGTTTTTAATGATTTTTAGAGCTTCTTCCGCTTCTCTTCTGATTTTAGGTTTAGCAAATTTGTTCAGATCCAACACTTTATTATAATGATGGGCGGCTTCCTCGTATTTTTCCTGACTAAGTTTAATATCACCCAGTATAAAATGAGCATCGTCTATCAAAACTTTAGGCATACCAAGAGCGATCAGCTCTTTAAGGTATAATTCGGCTGAATCATAATTTCCTTCTTTTATTCTTTTCTCGGCTAACTTGAAAGATGTCTTGCCCAGCCAATATCTGAGTCTCCAGCTCGGAAGTTCTTTAGTTGATTCTTTAAGAATATCATAGGCTGAGATCAGGTCGTCAGTGTTAATATAGCATTGTGCTAATTTTAAACGTAATTCTTCATCCCGAGTGCTGTACTCTAATCCTTTTATATAGTAGTCTATGCTTTTCTCATAATCTCTTGAATCAAAAAACCAGTTTCCCATTAATATATTTTTTTCTTGTAGGTCAAACTCGGGCTCAAATTCTAATATCTTTGAATAAATCATAACAGTCATGAAATCTTTCCTCTTTTTTGATGCTTCGTTTCCGGCTTTTAATAAGATTTTCAGTACTTTCGTTTTCCATCTTGGATCGATATTGATTAATTTTTCAAAAGATTTTAATGCTCTTCTTGGATCGTTCAAATTCAGATAAATTTCCCCCTGGAGATATATTTCTTTAGGGATATTGGAATTTTCCAGAAGGATTAATGCGCGTGTCGGTCTTAGAGAATGATAATACTCAAAAGCTTTATTATAGTTGCTTTTTCTTTCGCAACTTGTAACAAATAATGTTAATATGAGGAATAAGTAAATTTTATGTTTTTTTAACAACTTCGACTATTAATTTGGAAAGTTTTGGAGCAGCTTTATTCGCTGCATTTAATACAATTTCATGGCTGACTGGTTCCATGGCATCAGGGAGACAAGTATCTGTTATTATCGATAGCCCTAGAACTTTTGTGTCCATCCATCTTGCAACAATTACCTCTGGTACCGTTGACATGCCTACTGCGTCAGAATCTAATATTTTAATCATCCTGTATTCAGCTGCTGTTTCAAATGTGGGGCCCTGAAGGCCTAAGTAAACACCTTTTCTAATCTTTATTCCCATCTTGAGTGCTATATCTTCGGTTATTTCTATTAAATCTTTATCATAAGCATTGTACATATCTACGAATCTGGGTCCAAGACGTTCATCGTTTGATCCTCTAAGAGGATGTTCCGGAAAGAGATTAATATGGTCGGTTATTATCATTATGTCTCCTCTGGAAAAGAAAGGATTGACTCCCCCGGCTGCGTTAGAGACTATAAGGGTTTTTATTCCCAGAAAACATAGTAATTTTGCTCCAAAGGTGACTTTATCCATCTCGTAGCCTTCATAGTAGTGAAACCTGCCGTTCATTACGCAAACTTTTTTTTCTTCTATCTCACCGCATATTAAGCTTCCGGAATGCCCCTTTACAGTGGAAACCGGAAAGTTTGGAATATCCTTATATAATATTTTTATGGGATTTTTAATTTCTCCCGAAACATCGCCAAGCCCGGATCCTAATATAATACCGAAGTCGAAACTGTCGAAATTAACTTTACCGAGGATATATTTTTTACTTTCTGATAAAATATTGAATATTTTTTCTTTATCCTGATTCATTATATTTAGGATTTATTCCTTGAACAACTCCTGAACTCTTTTCTTTGTTTTATCTAATTCTTCCTCTTTTTCGTTTTCTCCGGCAGAAAATCTTTTATTCCTTTCTTTTACTCTTATAATTTCCACTTCTTCGAGCATTTTTAATTGTGATGAAAGGAAACTGCGTAGTTGTATAATAAATCCGTCTTTCTGATTTTGTAAAGCACTTATCTGACTTTGTAGATCTTTTACTTTAGCAGCTGCATTTTCAATTATTTCACTGGCTTGTAATTTTGCTTTTTGTAGTATCATCTCAGCTTCTTTTCTGGCGTTCCTTCTTATTTCGTCAGTAGTTTTTTGAGTAGAGGTGAGAGTATCCTGAAGGGTTTTTTCCATTCTTTTGTAATCTTCAATTTTAGAATCCAGTTCCTTTAATTGGTCAGCCATTATTTTATTATCTCTTATGACATTCTCAACTTCTTTTGCTAACATTTCGAGGAATATATCTACCTCATTTTTATCGTAACCTTTAAATGATTTTCTGAATTCTTGTTTTCTAATATCTAGAGGTGTTATTTTCATAATCCCTCCTTTGTTTTATTTTACTGGAGGCGGCGGGAATCGAACCCGCGTCCGAAATACCTGTCTAAAAGCCCCTACATGCTTAGTGATTGTTTGAATGTCGTTATTTTTTACCCTATCACAGGAATAAAATAACCTAGCCAGTATTTATTCGATTGCAAAATCCTGGCAAAATTGCAACCTATCTCCTTTCTATGACACCCACTTCCGGAGTAAGGAGAGAACGTCCAGAGTGGACGGGCAGCTTAATTAAGCTGCCATGGCATAATTATAGTTGCCATTTAAAATAAAACGCCACAGTTTAACGAGTTATGACAGCTCGGCATGCGACTTTTAATCCAGCTGTATTCCGTCGAGAGCCAGTTCGCCCCCGTATATATATGTATTTTAACTATCTAATTAGAATAAGTCAAGTCCCTTCAAGTAAATGATTCAAGAAGTTGCTATTTTTATAAGATTTTTTATCTAAGAGTATAGATATTATGATTTTTACAGAATGCCGTAAATCATTTCTAACCTTGACTTTTGGGTGAAAAGTATTTATAATAATAGAGTGAGAGTAGGAAGGATATTATTAACAGACGGTGCTATAACAGAAGAACAGTTAAAAGAAGCGCTAAAGAGACAGAGAGAAGTAGGGGGGCGTTTAGGCGCAAACCTTATAGAATTAGGTTATGTAACTGAAGAACAGCTGATTAGGGCTCTGGAAAAGAATTTAAATGTAAAAGGTGTAGTGCTTTCCGATTATCCCTTAGATGACGAAGTTTTGAATTTGATTTCTCCGGACATTGCCAGAGCTTATGAGTGTATTCCTATTGAGAAAAAGGGGAAAGTCTTGTATCTGGCTATGATAAACCCAAATGATGTGCAGGCTCAGGAAGATATACGTTTCAGAACAGGTTTTGAGATAAGACCATTAGTAGCTGCCGAAAAATCTATTAAAAGTATTTTAAAAGAACATTACGAGACTAAAGCCCTCGAAGATGAGGTTGCTGAAGAAATGGGTCTGGCAGAGGATGCAGTGGAATTGATGAAGGAAGAAGAGGAAGAGGAAGGGGTTTCGGCTCTTGCTGCGCAGATTGATTCTGGTCCGGTTGTTCAATATGTTAATTTTCTTTTGAAGAAAGTCGTAATCGAGAAAGCCAGCGACCTTCATATTGAGCCTTTTGAAAAGGATGTTCGAGTCAGAATGAGAGTCGATGGGGTTCTTCACATCTTTCAACCACCTCCCTGGCGTCTCCAAAAAGCTGTTGTGTCGAGGCTCAAAGTTATGTCGAATCTTAAGATACAGGAAAAAAGAAAACCTCAGGATGGAAGGTTTCAGGCGCAGCTTATGGGCAGGAAAGTCGATTTTAGAATAGCTACCGTACCCACAGTTTTTGGGGAAAAGGTAGGCATAAGGATTCTCGATAAAGAAAGTGTTGTGTTCGATTTAACTAAATTGGGTTTTGAAGAGAAGGCGCTCGAAGATACGTTTAAAGCTATAAAAAAGCCGCATGGTATTATATTGCTTACCGGGCCCACAGGTTCCGGAAAAACCACTACTCTTTATTCAATATTAAAGGACATAAATAGTATTGATATAAATATTTCTACGGCTGAAGATCCTGTTGAGTATACTCTTTTTGGGGTTAACCAATTACAGGTAAGAGAAGAAATAGGTCTTACTTTTGTGGAGGCTTTAAAATCTTTTCTGCGTCAGGATCCTGATGTTATTATGGTTGGAGAAATAAGAGACAAGGCTACAACGGATATCGCTATACGTTCTTCACTTACCGGTCACCTTGTGCTTTCTACAGTACACACGAATTCTGCTGCAGCAACAGTTACGCGTCTTCTTAATATGGGGGTTGCCCCGTTTCTTTTAGCTTCAACTCTTGAACTTATTATTTCTCAGCGATTGATAAGAATGATTTGCTCCAAATGTAAAGTCCCTGTGGAGATTTCAGAAGAAGATATGTTAAAACAGGGTTTTGATCCGGGGAACTTAAAAGGAAGTAAAATATTCCATGGAGCCGGTTGTGAACACTGTAAGAAAACAGGTTATAAAGGTAGATTAGGCCTCTTTGAGGTTATGCCTATTAGTTCTACTATCAGGAAAATGATTATCGAGGGTGCCACTTCTGATGATATAGAAGCTCAAGCCTGTAAAGAAGGTATGAGCAGTTTGCGTGATGAAGGAATAAAGAAAATTCTTGGTGGGTTAACGACTCTTGATGAAGTGGGTAGAGAGACACAGGTAAGATAATAATGGAAAAGCTTGGTGAAATTTTAGTTCAAGCGGGTAAAATAACTCCTGAGCAATTAAACGTAGCCCTACGGAAGCAAAAGAGCGTAGCTAAAAGGCTCGGAGCCGTACTTATCGAAGAAGGATTTATTTCAGATAGCGAACTGGCTAAAACACTTTCTTTGCAGTTTAAGGTTTCTTCTATCGATATTAAACCTGAAGATGTTGATCGAAGTTTGACTTCTTTGATTCCGCCGGACATGGCGCAACGATATCAGGTCTTCCCAGTTAAGAGGAAGGGTAAAAAACTAATTTTGGGTGTAGTTAATCCCGGTGATTTAGAGGCGATAGATGCTGTCGAATTTAAGACCGGTTTAAAAGTCGAAACAGTAGTTGTAACTTTCTGGAAGATGAAAAAACTTCTTGATCAATTCTATCCCGTTACTAAAGAAGTAGATAGGATAGAGAAGAAAGAGGAGGTAGATGATCAATTTGTATTTGCCGAGGACAGTGTTGAGAATATTTTTATCAGAAAATCAGAGTTAGAAGAAGAGGAGGAAGATTGGAGGACAGAGGCTCAAGAGAAGCCTGTAATAAAACTCGTTAATTATTTGATTACTTCGGCCGTAAAAAAGGGTGCGTCCGATATCCATATTGAGCCGTACGAGAAAGCTCTTCGTATAAGATTTAGAATCGATGGAGTCTTGCAGCAGGTAGCCGAACCCCCCTTTAGATTGAGGAATGCTATTTCTACCAGAATAAAAATAATGACAGGGACTATGGATGCTTCTGAGAGAAGACTTACTCAAGATGGTAGGATAAAAATAAGGGTTGAAGGTAAACCGATTGATCTACGTGTTAGTATTATACCCACTGTTTTTGGCGAGAAAGTTGTTATGAGAATACTCGATCCTTCATCTCTTATGTTAAATATGGAAGATCTCGGTTTTGAGCCGGATGCGCTTGTGAAATTTCAGAAAGCCATTTCCAGACCTTATGGTTTGATTCTTGTTACTGGCCCAACAGGAAGCGGAAAATCTACTTCTCTGTATTCCGCTCTTTCCGCGTTGAATAAGCCTGAAGTTAATATTATGACCGTAGAGAATCCGGTTGAGTACAATCTTAAGGGGATTAATCAGGTTCAGGTCAATCAGGATATAGGATTCGATTTCCCTGATGCTCTGCGAGCTTTCTTAAGGCAATCTCCGAACATAATACTCGTTGGAGAGATCAGAGAAATAGATACCGCATCTATTGCTATTAGAGCAGCTCTAACGGGCCATCTTGTTTTATCGACTCTTCATACTAATGATGCTCCCAGTGCCGTGAATCGTTTGATAGATATAGGTATAGAACCCTTTTTAATAGCCAGTTCTTTAAATTTAATACAAGCACAGAGGCTCTTAAGGAAAGTATGTAAGAACTGTAGGAAAAAGATAGATATTACTCAGGGTGATAAAGTTGAGATTTTGAAAACTATGGGTTTATCAGAAGAAGATATGAGGAATAGTGATATTTATGAAACCGGAGATGGATGTCCCGAGTGTAATTCCAGTGGTTATAGGGGTAGAATCGCGGTAACCGAGGTTATGCCTATTTCAATGAATCTAAGGCAGATGATTCTAAAGGGAGCTTCTACCGATGAATTACGGAATGCTGCCGGTAATGAAGGTATGCGAACTCTTAGAGAAGATGGGCTCGTTAAATTGAGAAAAGGTTTTACAACTATTGATGAAGTTCTAAGGGTAACTGTTGAATCTTAAATTTTATAGAGGAGTTATGTTATGGATTATGATATGAAATCCTTACTCGAAGAGATGGTTAGTAGAGGTGCAACCGATCTTCATCTCACAACTGCCGCCCCTCCCATGTATCGAAAAGATGGAGCATTGGAGAAATCTAATTATGCGCCGCTTTCTCCGACTGATTTAGAAACGTTGGTTTATTCGATATTAAATGATGAACAAAAGAAAAAATTTGAAATGAAAAAAGAACTCGATTTAAGTTTTGGAGTTCCGGGTCTTTCCAGATTCAGAGCAAATGTTTTTTATCAAAGAGGTCAAGTTGCCTGTGCGGTGAGAACGATTCCGTTTAAAATCAGAACTTTTCAACAGTTGGGATTGCCTCCTGTTATTGCCGATATGGCAAATAAACAGAAAGGTCTTATATTGGTTACTGGGCCAACAGGCTGTGGTAAATCAACTACTCTTGCGGCTATAGTTGATAAAATAGATAGAGAGCGAAAAGTTCATATCGTTACCATTGAAGACCCAATAGAATACCTTTTTAGACATCAAAGAGCCATTGTGAACCAGAGACAGGTGGGTTCGGATACGGATGGCTTCTCAATTGCGTTGAAATATATCCTCAGGCAGGATCCCGATGTAGTTATGATAGGAGAAATGAGAGATAGAGAGACTATGGAGGCTGCGCTAAATGTCGCTGAAACAGGACACCTTACAATTGCAACATTGCATACAAATTCAGCGGTTGAATCTATTTCAAGAATAGTTGATACTTTCCCTCCCGAGAGACACGGCCAGGTTAGAGCTCAAATAGCGTTTGTCCTTATCGGTATCGTTACTCAAAGTTTGATCCCAAAGAGAGCTGGTGGTAGAGCTTTAGCTGTTGAAGTTCTGTATGGAACGCCGGCTGTTAAGGCTTTAATAAGAGATAATAAAACGCATCAATTATACTCAAACATTCAAGCGGGACAGAAATTCGGTATGATTACCATGAATCAATCGCTTTACAAATTATACATGGAACACGAAATAAGTCTGGAGGATGCAATATCTTACTCGCGCGAACCGTCAGAACTTGAAGAAATGATAGCTAAAAAACAAACAATTTTACATTAAGGGGGGTAAAAGATGCCTGATTATCTATGGAAAGGTAGAACGCCAAGTGGCTCTATAGAAAATGGAGAGATTACTGCGGAAAACCCTGCTGAAGTTCAGAGAATATTGAGAGAGAGAAAGATTGTTCCTACTTCGATACGCTCTAAACCGAAGGAAATAACTCTTCCCTTTTTAAAAGGTAGGGTCTCAAACAGATCTATTACTGTTTTTACAAGGCAGTTTTCCGTTATGATTAATGCTGGTTTGCCTTTAATAAAATGCCTTGATATTCAGGTCGCTCAGGTCGAATCGGAAAGATTTAAAGGTATACTTAAAGATTTAATCTCGGCAGTTGAAGGAGGTTCGACTTTAGCTGATTCTTTGAGAGAGCATAAAGAAATTTTTGGAGATTTATATGTGAATATGGTCGAGGCCGGAGAAAAAGGAGGGTCTCTTGCTACTATTCTTGCAAGGCTTGCCGATTATCTGGAGAAAGCAGATGCTATAAAAAGAAAAGTAAAAGGCGCGATGGTTTATCCCGCTGCTATTGTTATAGTATCTGTAGTCGCTGTCGCTATTTTATTGACCTTTGTGATTCCAACATTTGCAACGTTGTTTAAAGATCTTGGAGGTCAATTACCTTTACCCACAAGAATAGTTATCGCTTTGAGTGATTTTTTAAGAAAGTATTTCCTTCTCATAGTGGCTGTGATAATAGGTTTAATTATTGCTGTCAGATATTATTACAAAACTGAAGTTGGGCGTCTTCAGATTGATTCTCTTATGATAAAGGTTCCGATATTCGGTACTTTGATAAAGAAACAAGCGATTGCCAGATTTTCCAGGACTCTTTCAACTCTTCTTTCGTCAGGTGTCAATATACTCGACGCTCTTGAGATTACATCCGGAACTACCGGTAATAAATTGGTCGAGAATGCGGTTCTCAGATCTCGAACTTCAATAGCACAGGGAGAATCTATTGCGGATCCCTTAAGTAAAGAAAAAGCCTTATTCCCGCCAATGGTCGTGCAAATGATTACAATAGGAGAACAAACAGGGGGTTTGGACGAAATGCTTTCAAAAGTAGCAGATTTTTATGATGACGAAGTGGATCAGGCAGTTGCCAATCTCATGAATGCCCTTGAACCTCTTGTTATAGTGGTCCTTGGAGGTGTTATAGGCGGTATGGTTATGGCTATGTATCTTCCTATTTTCAAAATGGCGCAGCAGTTTATGTAGTAGATAAGGTTTTCGTGAGCCGGACTAAGAGATATTGCCTTTATAGAGCTATTTTATTTTCTCTTATATTTTCCTTGATTTTTGTCTTCAGGGAAAGAGGGAAAAATTTTTACCCTTTAGTCATTATTTTTTCTGTTTTTATCGTAGATGAAGTACTTGTTTTTTATATTTTACGAAAGGTGAGGTTGTATAATTTTTTATTAGATGTAACATATGTTTCTTTTTTTATTGTTTTTACAGGGTCTGCTTTAAGTCCGTTTGTTTCTTTTTATCTTCCTTTTATAGTCTTAAGTGCTTATCTGCTTTTCCCTGTGGATTCCTTTATTGTGAGTGGTTATTCGATATTGTCTTTTGGTAAGATATCGTTATTTTTTACGGAAAAGATTCCTGCCGGTTTGGTTCTTATAAATCTACCTAAAGTTCCACCCCAGGATGTTGTTTTGATTGAATTTGTTGTACTTTCTTTTGCTTTTATTTTTACAGCTGCGGTTTCTTCTCTGGTTGTTGAAGTTTTAAGGGAGCAACTCCACATAGTTAGGGTTCACATTTCTGATATAGTAGAAGCAATTGATTACGGTATTGTCACAGTAGACGAAGTAGGTCGCATTTTATGGAGTAACTCTAAAGCTTCCGATTTCCTTGGAATTTCACTTTCGCCAGGGAAAGTACTTTTGGATATTATAGTTGGTACTTTTAAAGAGCCTATCGAGAGAATATTAAGGGGAGAAGAAAAACAGTTGGAGTTCGAAGACGAAGATAAAGTATTTATGGTTAGAAATAGTGATTTGTTTGATGGCAAAGGAACTATTTTAATGATTAACGATAGAACTGAGGAAAAAGAGATGGAAAAGAAAATGCAAATGAGAGATAAACTTGTAACTCTCGGTAATTTCGCTGCCAATCTTGCCCACGAAGTCAGAAATCCCGTTTCTTCAATTAGGGCTTCAGCCGAATTGATTGGTTTTTCCGGGGAAGGTAAGAAAGATAAAAATAAAAAGCTCAGGGAAGTTATAATGAAGGAATCTGACAGATTGGATTATCTGGTTGAAAGTTTCCTGGATTTTACTAAGAGTTTTGATTTGACGAATAAAGATATTGAAGTTTACAAACTTATTAATGAGGTGATAAGTGAGTTAAAAGAAAGTAAATATTTTAATAAAAATATTAAGTTAAGGAACGAAATGATAAGTGGTTTTACGGTAAAAGGGGACTATAATCTTTTAAAAAGTGTTTTTTTGAATCTTGGTGTTAATTCTTTAAAAGCAATGTCAAATGATGGCGATGTCGTTTTTGGAGTGAAAGAAGAAAATAATAAGAAAATGCTCTTTGTGAAGGATAATGGTTGTGGTATTAAAGATAAAGATTTAAATAAAATATTTACTCCTTTTTATACGCGTTTTAAAGAAGGTTTTGGTTTTGGGCTTCCGATAGTGAAAAAAATAGTAGAGTTGCATAACTGGAAAATTGAGTTTGATAGTGTTACCGGCGAGGGTACGGAGATAAGAATTATTATATGAACGGAAAAATTTTGGTAATTGACGATGAAGTTAGCATTTTAGAAGTTGTTAAACTCGGATTAGAAGAGGTTGGCTTTAAGGTAGATGCTTTTTCGGACCCCATTGAGGCTTTGAATAGATTTTCTGAAAGTAATTACGACGCTGTTTTAAGTGATATAAATATGCCTGAAATGTCGGGTCTTGAAGTCCTTCACAGGTGCAAGAAAATAAATCCTGAATCGGTAGTTATACTTATAACTGCGTATTCTTCGATAGATTCAGCTATAGAAGCAATAAGAGGAGGAGCTTTAGATTATATAAGAAAACCTTTTAGAATGGAAGAATTGATTTTGAGGTTAAATGAAGCATTGGATAGAGTAAGGATTAAAAAGAGCCTGAAAAATCTTCGCGAAGAAAAGCTTGAAGAATTCAGGATTATCGGCGGTAATGATAAAATGAAGCAAATAAGAGACAAAATAAAAAAAGTTGCCGGAGCGACTTCTCCTATTCTTATTTACGGAGAAAGCGGTACGGGGAAAGAATTAGTTGCAAACTTAATTCATTATAATTCAAACAGACCTGGCAAAATCGTCCCCATTAACTGTTCTGCTTTCCCTTCCGAGTTATTGGAGTCTGAGCTTTTTGGATATAAGAAAGGAGCTTTTACCGGAGCAGATAGAGATAAGAAGGGGTTGTTTGTCGCTGCGGATAAAGGTACTCTATTTCTGGATGAAATAAGTACCCTTCCGACGGAACTTCAACCGAAAATTCTCAGAGCAATTCAGGAAATGAGTTTCACGCCTCTGGGAAGTACTAAAGAAGTTGAAGTTGATGTAAGAATAGTAAGCGCTACAAATGAGGACATTGAAAAACTTGTTGAGGACGGGAGATTCAGGGAAGATTTGTACTACCGTTTAAACGTTATCCCTATTGAAATTCCTCCGCTCAGGGAAAGAAAGGAGGATATACTCCCCCTCGTTCAGCATTTTAATATTAAAATTTCAGAGAGGTTAAATGTAAAAGAGAAAACATTTACGGATGATGCTTACGAAAAACTTATGAGTTTTAAATGGACTGGTAATGTGAGAGAGTTAGAAAATCTTCTTGAGAGATTAATAGTTTTGGAAGATTCACAAGTGATAGATGCCTCCCTGGTTCCGGAGGAGTTTAGCAGCAGGAGTAAGCCTGAAAAGTTGAATTTGGAAGAAATAGAGAGAAAAACCATAAAGAAAGCCTTAGAGATTTCAAAAAAAGATAAGAATAAAGCTGCCGATCTTTTAGGAATACATCCTTCTACTCTTTACAGAAAAATCAAAAAATTGAATATAGGGTTTCCTTAAGAAAAATTTGGTCGGGTTAGATGTTTTTATTTTATTTGTTTACTATCGGTATTAACGTAGATTTTCAGATTGATAGAGATACAAACTCTATTCCTTATGTTATCGTAAACTACGGTGTGCCTTACTCTGATTTAATATTCAAAAAGATTGATACTATTTACACTGGAGAGATAATGGCTTCATTGGTTTTGAAAAAAGATAATTATCAATTAGGAGGGAAAAGCAGTAAAAGTAAAATTTCAGTGTCCGAATACCGGAAAACGGTTTCCGATCATTTTTATCACAAAGGTTCAATGAGAATGAAAATCCCCGAAGAAAAAATAGAGGTTGTTTTGAGAGTTTCTGATCGTAATTCAAATAGAGTATGGAGCAGGTCTAAGAAATTAGAAGTCTCAAAGTTAAAATCGACGGACATAGGATCTATAAGATGGCTTTCCGATCCTTCAAGAGAGGTTGTTACTAATAAAGATACGATCAGAATTAGGCTGAATCTTTTCAGCTTTGAGGTGGGTGAAACGCGCTTGCAGTTTTATTTTGCCGGTGAGGGGAGTGAAGTTTATTTTAAAAGGGATACAGTTCTACCCGATAAGAAGAATCAAAATGTGGAAGTTAGTATACCTGCGGATAGATTCAAGGAAGGCTCTTATGAATTTATTGCAAAAGTGAATAACATCAATAAAGAAGAAACTGTTAAGAAATCTATTTCTTTTAGAGTTTGGAAACCTTTTTTTGAGTCGAAGAGATATATTGAAAGGGTCAGGCAGGTTGCTTATATTTCATCTGGAGGGGAGGAGAAAAAGTTACTTAATGCAAGAGTTGAAGAACGGGAAAAAGTCTGGAATGAATTCTGGGAGAGTAAGGATCCGACACCCGAAGACGGAGTAAATGAGTTTATGATAGAATATTTTGAGAGAGTAGATTACGCAAATAAAAATTTCACTCAGGGTTCTCTTGTTGAGGGATGGAGAACAGATAGAGGTAAAGTTTACATAATTTTAGGCCCGCCTGATTATGTTGTAGATGAGCCTTTTAATCCCAGCGGAAATGCCTATCAGATATGGTATTACTATGAGAGGGGATACGATTTGATTTTCGTTCAGAGATATATTACTGGAGATTATTACTTGCAAAATCCACCACCTGAGGTCTGGTAATTCGTAGTACTTCCAGTTAACTTTTTGTTCTTTACAAACATGTTAGCCACCAAGGCACGAAGATACAAAGAAAAAAATAATTGTTTAAGTTGTTGTTCTATTGTAGATTAAGTTTTAAAGAAGTATTGAAATTGGGTATGGTGGGGGGCTTCGTGACTTAGTGTCTTTGTGGCAATTAAATAATAGTTTTTTCCTGCCTATTCTCTTTAAAGAGGAATATTGACAATGAGCGGGGAATAATTACTTTACCATTATGAAAATAGACGATGAAGTTTTAAAGAAGATAAAAAGCGCAAAGACTGCTTTTGCTTTAACTGGCGCAGGAAGTTCGGAGCCTTCAGGAATACCAACCTTTAGAGGTGATAATGGGTTCTGGAAGGATACAACACCTTTCACTGTTGAAGCTTTCTATAAAGATCCCCAGAAGGTTTGGGAATGGCATCTTGAGGTTAAAAAAATGATAAGCGAAAAAATGCCCAACCCTTCTCACTTTACCCTGGCTAAAATGCAGAGTATTTTTAAAAATTTTGCAGTTGTGACGCAAAATATCGATAATTTGCATCAAAAAGCCGGTTCTAATAAAGTTATAGAACTCCATGGAAATATTTACAGGAATAAATGTAATAATTGCGGGAAAATTTTCGGTGAAATAAATTCACAAAAAATACCTGAATGCGATGAATGTGGTGGACTTATTCGTCCCGATATAGTTTGGTTTGGGGAACCACTTCCTTATAAGTCGCTCGTTAAAGCGAGGGCATATGCGGAGAGCAGTGAAGTCTGCTTTGTTGTCGGGACTTCCGGAGTAGTTCAACCCGCCGCATCGCTTCCATTGATTTCCAAAGAAAATGGAGCGTTGGTAATCGAAATAAACAGGGAAAAAACTGTTCTTAGTGAATATCTCGATTATTCTATTTTTGGTGACGCGTCAGTTATTCTCCCGGAACTTTACGAGAGGTTAGTGTAAATGTCGGAAGAGTTTTCATTATTTTTGAGAAGAGCCGAGGAATGTAGAGATAAATATAAGAAAGTTATTAAATCCTTACAGGACCCTGAAGTTATTAAGGATAGAAAGAAAGTAATAGAGCTTTCTCAAGAAAAAAAATCTTTAGAGAGTATAATATTACCTTTTGATAAATTTAATGAAGTTTTGGCTAAGATAAGGGAGGATGAGCAGATTTTGTCTGAAACCGAAGATGAAGAAATGATTAATCTGGCGGAAGAAGAGATTCGTGAGTTAAAAAAGAAAAAAGAGCTGCTATCAAATGAAATAATAGATGCTTTAACGACTGAAGACTCAGAAGATAAAAAGAATGCAGTGCTGGAGATAAGAGCTGGAACAGGTGGAGAAGAAGCTGCTTTATTTGCCGTTGATCTTTTAAGAATGTATGCTAGATACGCAGAAGACCAGGGATGGAAATTCGAAATAGTTGACTTCAGTAAGAGTGGAATGAATGGTTATAGGGAAGTTATAGGGCTCGTTTCTGGCGGCGGTGTCTATGGAAAAATGAAGTTTGAAAGTGGTATTCATAGGGTTCAGAGAGTGCCGGTTACCGAATCGGGAGGGAGGATTCATACTTCCGCTGTTTCTGTTGCGGTACTTCCTGAGAGAGAAGAAGTGGAAATTGAAATTAATCCTGAAGATTTGAAGATGGATTTTTACTCATCTTCCGCACCGGGCGGTCAACATGTCAATAAATCTGCCTCGGCTGTCAGAATTGAACACAGACCTTCCGGGATTATCGTTTCCTGCCAGGATGAACGTTCTCAACATCAAAATAGAGAAAAGGCTATGAGACTCTTAAGGGCAAAGCTTTTTGAGTATGAACAGGAAAAAGCTGATAATGAAATGAAATCTAAAAGAAAGAAAATGGTAGGATCGGGAGATAGAAGTGAAAAGATAAGAACTTACAATTTTCCGCAAAATAGGATTACGGATCATAGAATAAATTATACCAAGTACAACCTGGACTCATTTCTTGATGGTGACATAGATGATTTAATAAAAAGTTTACGAGCAGTCCAGAGAGAAAAGAATGAGGAGTAAATTAATAGAAGTTCTGGACTTTGGAAAAAGGGAATTGGCCGAATACAGCTCGGACCCTGAGTCTGAAAGTTTTATCTTTTTAGAGGAGGCTACGGGTAAAAGCAGAGGCGAAATACTTGTTGATGAGTCGGATATTGAGAAAGAGGACTTTTTTAAATTCAGGGGTTATTTAGCCCGTAGGATAACCGGAGAGCCCTGGCAATATATAATAGGTAAAACTAATTTTCTTGGCTTTGATATTTTTTGTGAGGAAGGTGTGTTTATTCCTCGACCGGAGACAGAATGGATGACTGCTCAGGCTATTAAGAAATTAAAAGATTTTGATAGACCTTTAATTCTTGAAATAGGTTCGGGAAGCGGCGCTATTTCAATAGCAATTGCTTCTAATATTAGCGAAGCAAAAATAGTTGCAACCGATGTTTCAAAAAAGGCATTGGAGTTGTGCAAGAAAAATGTTGATTATCATAATCTTGGTAGTACGATTGATGTTGTGTGTTCCGATTTGTTAGGATGTTTTAGTAATGCAGAAAATTTTGATATAGTTATTTCTAATCCCCCTTATATACCGAAAAGCAGTTTAGATGAAGTTGACGAAACCGTCAAAAGAGAGCCCTACTTAGCTTTAAATGGTGGAAATGGAGGAAGCGAAATTATAAATGAGATCTTGGAAAGTTCTAAAGATAAATTGAAAAACGGAGGTTTGATTTTTATTGAGGTTGACGGTTTAAATATTCCATATATTGAGGTTCCTAAGGTTTTTAATTATACAATAGAGAAAGATCAATTTGGTAGGGATAGAATTTTGTTCGGCGTTAAAATATGAAAATAGGTGTTTTTTATACTCCCGGTAAAGAATATATAGAACTTGTTTTGAAGAGTGTGGAAAAAGCAGCTGCTGATAACGATATATCACTTGTTTTTTACGATGGAGAAAAAGAAAAGATAAAAGAATGCGATTTTGTTATTGCGGTGGGAGGGGATGGTACTTTTCTAATGGCGAGTTCAATTATATACGATTTTAACATACCGCTATTAGGTATAAATCTTGGGGGGCTTGGGTTTCTTACCGATATTAGAAAAGAGGAAATTAACAAAATCTTCACAGAACTAAAAGATGGAAATTACAGGATCCAGGAAAGATTTTTTCTGAAAGCGAACTTCAGGGATAAGGAAAATGTGGCTTTGAACGATGTTGTTTTTTCCTCGACCGACATACGAGTCATTGATCTGGATATATATATAAATGATAATTTTGTAACGCAACTTTCCGGAGATGGTTTAATCGTTGCTACACCTACAGGTTCGACTGCTTATTCTCTGTCTTCAGGAGGCCCTATTTTAGAACCGGATGCCAAAGTTTTTGTTATAACACCTATATCACCTCATGCTTTAACTTTCAGACCTCTAGTTGTGAATCAGGAATCGCGGATACTTATAAAAACTAAAGAAAAGTGCCAGTTAATTTTCGATGGTCAGAGGTTACTCACTCTTGATTCAGGAGAAGAAGTTTCTGTTGTAAAGAATCCAAATCCGTTAAAAGTAATAAAATTTAAAGATTGGGATTATTTTGATATTCTTAGAAAAAAATTAAATTGGGGTAATGGATGATAAAGGAGATAAGAGTTAGTAATTATGCTCTTATTGAACGAATCGAAGTAATTCTAAATCCGGGATTCAACGTTCTTACTGGCTCGACCGGTACCGGTAAATCCATAATAATAAATGCACTTTCTCTTCTTCTCGGGGATAAAGGTGATATAGCTTCCATAAGGAAGGAAGCTGACAAGGCAACTGTTGAAGGAGTGTTCTCTAATTCACAGGAAATTAATCAGATTTTAAACAATTACGATATTCCCGAGGAAAATGAAGTTATAATAAGAAGAATAATTAACAGGAAAGGCGGAGGTAGGGTTTACATAAATGGTTCGATAGCCAATACCGATATTTTAAAAAGTCTGGGAAATATCCTTTTTGATATACACGGACAGCATGAACACCAATTGCTTATTAACGAGGAAACCCATATAGATTTTCTTGATTATTACGGGAAATTAATGCCCGATAGAGAAGTTCTGGAGAGAAACTTTAAATTATTGAATAATCTAAAGGTGGAACTTTCGGAAATTGAGTCACAGAAAAACGAAATAGCTAATCGCAGAGATTTGTATGAATTTCAGAGAAAAGAACTTGAATGTGTAAAATTTAGTGCGGCAGAGTATCAGGAATTAAAAGAAGAGAAGAAAAAACTCGATAATTTTGAAGAGATTAGTGAATTAGTTGAATATGCGACTTCATTTATAAGTGATAGCGAGGAATCAATACAGCGTAAGCTTTCTGAGATTACTTCAAATATTAAAAAAGCAGGCAAATTCGATAAAGCTTTAGAAAAAATTGGGGAAAGGCTCGAAGAATCCGATTTGATTCTTCAGGACGCATCTTTAGAATTAGATAGATATAAAGATGGCCTTAATTATGATAAAGAAAGACTCTCCGAGCTTGAAAGTATAGTAGATAAAGTTGAAACTCTTAAGAGAAAATACAGGAAGGATTACGAAGAGCTTTTAGATATGAAGGAAGAACTATCAACAAAGATTTTTGATATGGAGTCTTTAAAAGAAAAAGAGAAAGAGTTAAAAGATAAAATAGCTAAAGTTGAAAACGAATTTGAAAAAAAAGCTCATACGATTTCCGATAAAAGGAAAAATATTTCTAAAGATTTTGAGAAAAAAGTCGAAAAAGAAATAAAAGATTTGGGTTTTGAGAAGGCACGTTTTAAAGTAGAGATAAAAGGTAAGAAAGAAATCGATGGACAGGGTATAGATGAGGTAAGATTTTTGTTTGAGCCAAATGTAGGAGAGGGGTGGAATAAACTTTCCAGTATCGCATCCGGGGGTGAGCTCTCGCGGGTTATGCTTGCCTTGAAATCAATTCTCTCGGAGGTAGACCGTGTCGAGGGACTTGTTTTTGACGAAATCGATGTCGGAATAGGCGGCAGTCTTGCAAAAAAGGTGGGAGAGAAAATGAAAGAGATAGGTAAAAGAAGACAAGTTTTATGCGTTACTCATCTTCCTTCCATTGCTGTGGAGGCTGATTCGCACTTAAGAGTTGAAAAAAAAGAGAAAGATGGCCGAACTATTACGGAAGTTAGGGAAATTGCCGGAGAAGAAAGAGTTGAGGAAATAGCCCGGATGATTTCAGGTGAGACTTCTATTGAGACAGCAAGAAAACATGCTGCCGAGCTTTTGAGTGGCGCTGAAAATTGAACCACAGAGTTCACAGAGAGAAAATAAATCACAGAGAACACAGAGCCGCACCCACCTTATTTTTAATTGAGTTTATAAAAAAACAACCCACGACTGTTTTAGAAATAACAGTAGAAATAACAGGGTTGGACCTTCTTTGAAAAGTGTCAAGGTGAGCAGTTTGCGTGGTAATAAAATGTTGACAAGGTAGATGAATTATGTAACTTAAAAATCAAATGAAGAAATTAAATTCTTTATTATTAATTTGTTTACCGATAATTTCAAATATTGCGTCATTTGTGATATTTGCTCCACTATTTACTGGAGGCAAAGAGGTGGTGGCTGCTGATTTCAAGCAAGCAAGTGTTTTGGTTGGATTTGTTGTTTTGTGTATTGAAATTATAGCTTTTCTTTTGATTTTGATGGCGCTTAAAAAAGAAAATTCTTCGATAAAACAACTCATAAATTATGATAAACTTAAGGTTAGATCGTATGTTAAATATTTCTTATACGGTCTTTTACCTACTTTGGTTGCTGGACTGTTATATTGTAAAGCACAAGTCGATATGGGTATTGAGACAGATATTTCGAAGTATACCAGTAATGAGTTATTTATATGGTTAATTCTTACTCCAATCTTAGTTCCTTTCTTAGAAGAATCTATCTGGCGGGGATATTGTTTGCCTAAATTTTCAAAACCCATTACCGGTATTATATTAACCAGTATTTCTTTTGCATTTTTTCATGGAGTTTTTAGTCCTTTAATTTTACTTGCTACGTTTCTTCAGGGTGTTATTTGGGGACTTTTATACTTAAGAACAAAGAGTATTATTCCGGGTCTTTTATTGCATCTTTTAAGCAGGTATCTTCTTTTTATTCCGGGATTTGTATATTTAATTAAATAGGTAAGGGTGTTTTTGTGATTGGTAAAATTGTTTTATATTCAGGATGTGGAATGATATTGGCGGTTGTTCTTAAGGTAATTATAAGTTCACTGGTGAATTTTTTGAAATTTCAGTCTGTTGATTTCTGGTCGATACTTTTTGTTGTTGGTTGTATACTTGCAAGTATCGGTTTGGGTTTAACTAAAACAAAAGTGTGGAAAACAGATTATACTGAGAAGGATAAGCTCTAAATCAAATAGAGTAAAGTTCTTATGAATTTTGTTATGTAATATTATTACTTTTATCTGAATATTTATTCATTTTTCCCCAAAAAAACCCCTTGACAGCGCAAAGAAAACTTATATATTCGAGACGGGTTAATTAGTGATCGAAAAGAAAATATCAAGAATAAACAAACGCAATATTGCAATGCCTGGTTCCAGGCATATTTTTTGGGATTTACTTGAAGTCGTTTTTTATGTAAAAATCAATTTAAATGCGAGGTTATTTTATGTCAGATAATGGTAAGTTAGTTAAACTTGTCCTGGAAGATGGTTCTGTTTTCGAAGGTTTCTCTTTTGGTTCAAATAAATCCGTAAACGGAGAAGTCGTTTTTAACACCGGCATGGTTGGTTATCCTGAGACTTTAACCGATCCTTCTTACAAAGGTCAAATACTTGTTATGACTTATCCTTTAATAGGAAATTACGGAATTCCAGGAGATGAGAAAGAAAATGGTTTATATAAAAACTTCGAATCTAACGAGGTTCAAGTTCAAGGTCTTATTGTCTCAGACCTTTCGTTGGATTACTCTCACTGGAGTGCCAAAAAATCTTTATCCCAGTGGCTAAAGGAAAATAATATACCTGGTATTTATGGTATAGATACAAGAATGTTGACTAAGAAGTTGAGGGAGAAGGGAACGCAGCTTGGAAAAATAATCTATAATAACGAAAAAATTAAGTTTGAAGATCCCAATGAAAGGAATTTAGTTGCTGAAGTTAGTATAAATGATGTAATTGAATATAAGAAAAGTAAGAAAAAAATTGCTGTAATTGATTGTGGTGTTAAGAATAATGTGATAAGAGCTTTTTTAAAAAGAGATATATCCGTAATAAGATATCCATGGGATTACGACTTTACAAAAGATAAAATAGATGGTGTTTTAATCTCAAATGGACCTGGAGATCCTAAAAAGTGCGAAGCTACAATAGAAAATATTAAGAAAGCTATTTCGATGAATATACCAATTCTCGGTATATGTCTGGGGTCTCAAATTCTTGGGCTTGCTGCAGGAGCAGATACCTACAAGTTAAAATATGGGCATAGAGGTCAGAATCAACCTTGTGTGGAAGCGGGAACGAAGAGGTGTTATATTACCTCCCAGAATCATGGATATGTAGTAGATTCTACGACTTTAAAGGAAGACTGGAGAGAGTGGTTTTTCAATAACAATGATGAAACAAATGAAGGAATACATCATATATCCAAGCCTTTCTTTGGTTCTCAATTCCATCCAGAAGCTTCACCTGGACCTGATGATACTGAATTTATTTTTGATATGTTTATGAGGTCAATATGATTAAAGATAAGATAAAAAAGGTGTTAATCTTAGGTTCCGGTGCAATACGTATAGGGCAGGCGGGAGAGTTTGATTATTCCGGAAGCCAGGCAATTAAAGCTTTAAAAGAAGAAGGTATTACAACTGTTCTAATCAATCCGAATATAGCAACCATCCAGACTTCATCCTATCTTACAGATAAAATTTACTTTTTACCTTTGGATTTGTATTTCGTTGAAAAAGTAATTGAAAAAGAGAGACCCGATGGGATATTACTGGCATTCGGAGGGCAGACAGGTTTAAATGTCGGGGCCGAGTTGGCAGAAAAAGGTATACTTGATAAGTATGGCGTTAAAGTACTGGGAACCCCGGTTGAAGTTATTTTAGATACTGAAGACCGGGATCGATTCATAAAGAAAATTACAGAAATAAATCTAAAGGTTCCTGAAAGTAAAGCTGTTAATAATGTCGAAGAAGCCATTAAAGCTGGTGATAAGATAGGGTATCCAGTTATAGTAAGAATCGCTTACGCCTTAGGAGGTTTAGGTTCAGGTGTTGCTTATAATGAAAAAGAGTTAAGAGATATTGCAAAAAAGGCGTTTTCTTTTACCAAGCAAATTCTGGTTGAAAAATATCTTGGTGGTTGGAAAGAAATAGAATATGAGGTAGTCAGGGACTGTTACAATAACTGCATAGTGGTTTGCTCTATGGAAAATGTTGACCCTATGGGTATACATACCGGTGAAAGTATAGTTGCTGCACCTGTTCAGACTCTTACTGCTTCAGAGAATTTCAGATTAAGGGCGTTTACTATTAAGGTTATACGACATCTCGGCATTGTTGGTGAATGTAATATTCAATATGCACTTGACCCTGAATCAGAAGATTACAGGATAATTGAAGTTAATGCCAGACTTAGCAGGAGTTCTGCTCTTGCTTCTAAAGCAACGGGATATCCGCTTGCTTTTGTAGCGGCTAAACTTGCTTTAGGGTACGGTTTAACCGAGTTGAAAAACGCTATAACAAAGGAAACTTCAGCCTGTTTTGAACCTGCTATAGATTATGTTGTTCTCAAATATCCGAGATGGGACCTGCAGAAATTCAGAAAAGTCAGCCTTAATATAGGTTCGGAAATGAAGTCTGTAGGAGAAGTAATGGCTATTGCCAGGAGCTTTGAGGAAGTCTTACAGAAGGCCATCCGTATGTTGGAAGTCGGTATGAATGGAGTAGTATGTAATGATATAGAATTTGATGATCTGGAACAGGAACTGGGAAAGCCGACCGATAAGAGGATTTTTGCTATAGCTGAAGCTATTAAAAAAGGTTATTCGGTTGATAAAATATATAAAATTTCTAAAGTTGACCAATGGTTCCTTTATAAGATAAAAAATATAATCGATATAGAAAAACAGTTAAAAGGAAAGAAAATTGATAAAATTTCAAAAGAGTTGTTGAGAGAAGCCAAGCAAAAGGGATTTTCGGATAAGCAAATTGCTATTTTGACTGATTCACAGGAGCTTGAAGTAAGGAAAATAAGAAAGAACAAAGGAATTGTACCTTATGTTAAACAGATAGACACGTTGGCCGCGGAGTATCCCGCTAAAACCAATTATTTGTATTTAACTTATAATGCTTCGGAAGATGATTTGGATTTCAAGGATAAAAATCAAGTTGTTGTACTTGGTGGTGGAGCATATAGAATTGGTTCTTCCGTTGAATTTGATTGGTGCTGTGTTAATGCCGTTACGGCTCTCAGAAAATTAAATTACAAAGCTATAATGATAAATTACAATCCGGAAACGGTCAGTACGGATTATGATATTTGCGATAAACTTTATTTCGACGAAATGACATTTGAAAGAGTTCTGGATATATATGAGAAAGAAAATCCCCTTGGAGTTATAATTTCAGTGGGTGGGCAGATTGCAAACAATCTTGCTCTACCTTTGCATAAAAGTGGTGTAAAAATACTTGGAACTTCACCTGTTAATATTGATAATGCTGAGGACAGGCACAAGTTTTCGGAGTTACTTGATAAACTTGGTATTGATCAGCCAAAATGGGAGGAAGTTACTACTATTAAAGATGCGCAAAAATTTGCAAAAGACGTTGGGTATCCTGTTTTGGTTCGTCCGAGTTATGTTCTTAGCGGTGCCGCAATGAGTATAGTTTTAAGTGAAGATGAGTTAGAAGGGTATCTTAAAAGAGCCTCTGAGGTCAACAAAGAACATCCTGTGGTGATAAGTAAGTTTATTACAGGAGCTAAAGAGATAGAAATCGATGCGGTCGCCAATAAAGGGGAACTATACTGTTATGCGATATCTGAACATGTAGAGAATGCCGGTGTTCATTCCGGGGATGCGACTATGGTGCTTCCTCCTCAGAGAACTTATCTTGAAACGATGAGAAGGATAAAGATAATTGCCAGAAAGATTGCAAAAGCCTTAAACATAACAGGTCCTTTTAATATTCAGTTCATAGCAAAGGGTAATGAAGTTAGGGTAATTGAGTGTAATTTGAGAGTTTCGAGAAGTTTTCCGTTCGTTTCTAAGTTTCTTAAAATTAATTTTGTTGATGCTGCGACGAGGATAATTATGGGAAAGAAGGTTCCTGATCTTACGAATTCTGCTTTTGACCTTGATTATGTTGGTGTGAAAGCACCTCAATTTTCTTTTTCCCGTCTTAAGGGTTCCGATCCTATCCTTGGAGTTGAAATGGCTTCTACCGGTGAAGTAGGTTGTCTGGGTGACGATTTCAACGAAGCATTTCTAAAAAGTTATATTTCTGTTGGTTTTGTAATGCCTGAAAAAACAGTATTACTATCTACTGGTCCTATAGGCAATAAAGCGGAATTTTTGGAGAGCACACGCATTCTAAAAGACATGGGATTTGAGCTCTATGCTACTAAGGGGACTGCCGAATTTATGAAGAATAATGGAATCGATTCGACAATTCTTTATTGGCCATCGGAAAGTAAGGAACCAAATACTCTTAGCTATATTTCGGATGGCAAGATCGATCTGGTTATAAATATTCCTAAGAATATTGAAAAAGAAGAGCTTGATAATGACTATCTTATAAGACGTCAGGCTGTTGATTTTAACGTTCCTCTTATTACGGATTTACAAGTGGCAAAAAGGTTGGTAGAAGCAATGCAAAAAACTTCTTTAAAGGATTTGAAAATCAAAAGCTGGGATGAATATGAATAATTTAATAGGACGCAGATGAACGCAGATAAACAGGATTTGATTTTGAATTTTCTGAAGAAAAATAATGTTTCTTGGGGAGGATAGGATGGATCTGCAAATTCCGGAAGATTATATTAATCATTTAAATTTAAAAGAGACAGAGGAAGCGATTAAATTAGTAAAGGATTACTTTGAAGTTGAGCTTGCAAATCAATTAAATTTACAAAGAGTTAGTGCTCCTTTATTTGTAGTTGCTGGTACCGGGATTAATGATGATCTTAACGGTGTCGAAAGACCGGTCTCTTTTGATTTGAAGAATATATCTAACGTGGAAGCGGAGATTGTTCAATCTCTTGCGAAATGGAAGAGAATGGCTCTAGCCGGATATGGATTTGCACTGGGGAGTGGATTGTACACCGATATGAATGCCGTAAGACGGGATGAGGTTTTAGATAATTTACACTCGATTTATGTGGATCAGTGGGACTGGGAAAGGGTAATATCACGCGAAGAAAGGAATTTAGATTTTTTAAAGGATATTGTAAGAAAGATATATCAGGTTTTAAAAGAAACGGAAATGGTTGTGTATAAAAAATTTCCTGAGTTACAGCCATTTCTCCGGGATGAAATAAGTTTTGTGCACAGCGAAGAATTACAGGAAAGATATCCTGATCTTTCTCCGAGAGATAGGGAAGATGCTATTACTAAAGAGAAGGAAGCTGTCTTTGTTATAGGTATCGGAGGAAAACTTGCAGATGGCAAAGTACATGACGGAAGAGCTCCGGATTACGACGATTGGACTACACCTACGGGAGAGAAAACAAAAGGTTTAAATGGTGACATATTTGTTTGGAATCCGGTGTTGCAAAAGGGTTTCGAAATTTCATCTATGGGTATAAGAGTCGATAAGGAAGCCTTACTAAAACAGCTCAAGATTACAAATACAGAGGATAGAAAAGAATTGACATGGCATAAGATGCTTTTAGAGGATAGATTACCTCTTTCCATAGGGGGAGGAATCGGTCAATCCCGTCTTTGTATGTTACTTCTCCAGAAAGCACATATAGGGGAAGTTCAGTGCGGTGTGTGGCCGGATGAGATGGTGCGTGCCTGCGAGGAAAATAATATCTTTTTGCTTTAAGAGAAAATTATATGGACGACAAAACTAAAGGTCAGATTGAGGCACAGATCAGTGAAGCAATAGTAAAATTCGAAAAAGAATATATGGGTAGAGGGCCGACCTATCGTATGCCTTATCGATGAGAAGTATTATTGAAGAGCTCAATCGAATTGAAGAGTTCATAAATAAACTTACTTGAGAGGAGGTAATTAGAATGTCAAAAATTTACATTATAGATGTAACGAATCGAGATGGAGTCCAGACTTCGCGGATATGTCTTTCCAAACTGCAGAAAACCATAATAAATCTTTATCTTTCTCAAGTGGGAGTTTTTCAATCTGAATTTGGTTTCCCTACAACGCACCACGAGACAAATTATCTCAATGCAAATTTAGAGTTAGCCCGTAGCGGAGTTTTTGGTAAATTGCGTTTAGGAGGCTGGATCCGAGCAATTGAGGAGGATGTAAATTTGACCTTTAATTTGTTAACTGATGTAGAGCATTTAAATCTCTCTATTTCTACTTCCGACCAGATGATAGCACATAAATTTAAAGGTAAATTAGACCATACCGCAGTGATAAAAGAAATGGTTGATGCGGTAAAGCTAGCCAGAGAATTAGGTGCAAAATCCATAGGTGTAAACGCCGAAGATGCATCCCGCTCCAACATGGATTATCTTATTTCTTTTGCCGTTGCAGCTAAAGAAGCAGGTGCGGATAGATTTCGTTATTGCGATACCTTAGGCTATGATACACCGTTTACAATATATAATCGGATTCAAAAAATTGCTGAGAAGATAAAAATACCTATTGAATTGCACTGCCATAATGATCTTGGAATGGTAATTGCCAATTCGTTAGCGGGTGCTATGGCAGCTAATGATACGGGGATGGACGCCTATATCAATACCTGTATAAATGGTATGGGGGAACGCGCAGGCAATGCAGATCTGATTTCTGTAATTTTAGCGATTAAACATGGAAGCGAGATGAAAGATAAGTATATCCTGGATGAAAGAATTGACTTAAAGATAGCATGGAGAATCTGTAAATATGCTTCTTATGCATTTGGCATCCCAATACCTATCAATCAACCTGGTATTGGTGCCAATGCTTTTGCTCATGAATCGGGTATTCACGCTGACGGTGCGCTGAAAGACAGACGTAATTACGAACTTTATGATTTCGAGGAACTGGGTCGTGGTGAGCCGGAAGTTATTGAGACCGGCAGACAGATTACCGTGGGAGAATACTCCGGAATAAAAGGTTTTAGAAATGTCTATGAGAAATTAGAAATAGTTTTTAAAGATGATGCTGAAGCAACCAGAATTCTGGAATTGGCGAGGTTCGCAAATGTGCATAACCAGAAACCGCTGGTGGCGGAAGAATTAAAATTTATAGCTCAGTATCCTGAAATAGCAAAGAAAATTATGACGATGTTATCGTTGAGTTAAATCGGCGAGAAAGAAACGTAGTAAATATTTGATTTATAAAAGAGGGGTTTTGAGATTTCAGCAATGGGGATAAAGGTTAATAAAGGAGCTTTACTAAAGCACCTTTAAATTACGGGTACTTAGAACAGAAAAAATTCAATATGGCATAAAATGCTTTTAGAGGGCAAATTACCTCTTTCCATAGGGGGTGGGATAGGTCAGTCCCGTCTTTGTATGCTAACCTTGCAGAAAGCACATATAGGGGAAGTTCAGTGTGGTGTCTGGCCGGATGAGATGGTGCGTGCCTGTGAGGAAAATAATATCTTTTTGCTTTAAAATGGGACGCAGATTAACTCAGATTCATAGGATTTTTTATTCTTTTTTGCTAAATCCTAACTGAACCACAAAGACCACAAAGATCACAAAACCCATCCACACACCAAGTTTAATATTGTTTTCTTAACTGCTAACTGCATAAGATATACTACGATTAGAGTAAAAATTAAAAGAAATGAAGATTTTTAATGTGAGAATATTTTTGCTAGTTAAATTTAGTTTTAGCTGTATCGGAGGAAAATAATTATGGAAGGGACTATAATAATTGCAATATGTGCGCTATTTGTGTCTATCTGCTCGACATGTTTGGCGGCATGGACCGCCTTTGTCCAGAGGAGGCATATGCAACTTTCGGTACTGCCGATTGCTGCAATTCCTATTGCAGATTATGAGAATAGAATTGGCGTTTTTCTTCAAAATAAAGGGCTTGGTCCTATGCGAATCATTTCACTTCGAGTAATAAATGACAAAGATGTTTCAAAAAACGCCGTTGTGTTCCATATGCCAGAACTTAATCCTGGAATTCTCTGGACGAACTTTCGCGGCAGTGTTGATGGAGCTACGTTGGAAGCTTCTGAGCGTTTCGACTTGCTTCTCCTTGAAGGCGGTCCAAAAAATTTAGCATTTGCAGAATCACGGGACCGAATAAGACGTAGCCTTTCCCAACTAGAAATTAAGGTCGAATATGAAGATATTTACGGGCGTAAAATGTACCCTCTTGAGAAGAAACTCTCGTTTTTCGGAAGACATAAACTCAAGTAGGATAAGCATAGGATACCCGCTAACAAAGAAATTCAGTAGATACGAAATGCAGCAAGGTTCATTTGAATGTTAGGCAGGAATGATAAAATAAGCTCTTGAAATGGGAAAAGAGTTAACCGGAAATGTTGAAATTGGTTATACGGCTTAACGGTGATGTTTTTACGATTAATATTAGTATATAAACTATGTTAGGCATTCTAAGAAGTTGAACAGCACTTGACACAAATTTACTATTATGTAAAATAAATATATAAGATGCCTAGGCAGGAAAAAGTATTAATAAAAATTTTACGGGGAACATCTGACACTAACGTTTCTTTTTCGGAGATATGTGGGTTGTTGAAAGCTCTTGGCTTTGGCGAACGAGTTCGAGGAAGCCATCATATTTTCACAAAGGAAGGCGTGGAAGAGATCGTAAATTTACAGCCTAAAGGAGCGAAGGCAAAACCATATCAGGTAAAGCAGATTAGAAATATCATACTACGATATAAATTAAAACTTGGAGGATAAAATGGTTAATAAATATGAAATAATCATTTATTGGAGTGAGGAAGACAAGGCTTTTATTGCCGAAGTTCCAGAGCTTTCCGGGTGTATGGCAGACGGAGAAACATATCAAGATGCTCTATCGAATGTTGAAGTTATTATACAAGAGTGGATTGAGACTGCAAGAGAATTAGGACGACCAATTCCACAGCCTAAAGGTCGATTAGTATATGCCTAACAACTATTTCCAATCGACCGAAACCGCGGTTTTTGAATTTACTCGGTTTGACTTCCTCGAAGGATTTGTTGCAACTTCAATATTCAATAGCGGAAATGTTTCAGCGATTGAAACTTGACGTTAAGCAGTGGGGTAGCTAAAACAGAAAATAAAAAGGTGTGGGGTGGTGGATGTTAGTGTCTTTCGTGTATTTTTTTAACACAATTTAAAAGGGGTGGTGGTTTTAGTGTATTTAGTGTGTTTCGTGGTTAAATAAATTGTTTTTTTCTATGTATCTGTGTCCATAAAAATAAAAAAGCCCGGCAGCGACCTACTCTCTCACCTCCGAAGAGGCAATACCATAAGCACTGGAGAGCTTGACTTCCGTGTTCGGAATGGAAACGGGTATAACCTCTCCGTTATGGCCACCGAGCAATGAGATAATAATTGGTTTTTATTATTTGTCAACCCCCATTTTAAAATTAAATATCAAAAATCAAAATGTAGATTCTTCGAATCTTAGTTGAATGGTTGAATTATTGAATAGTTGAATAGGAAAAAAAAGAACATCTTTGTGCCCTTTGGGGTTAATTTTTAACCATTAGCATTGGGTTTAGAGTTTTCTGTTACCATTTTCCTATTTTCCCATTCTTCAATTTTCCTAATTTGTTTTGGGGTTTAAAACGAATATCCCGACCAAATATTAAAGTATCTTCCCATTCCAGGATAATCTCTGTCTGTGTATGAGCTGCCGAAACTCTCAATGTATTCTGTGTCAAATAAATTCTCAACGCTGAGCCCAACCATAAAGTCATTAAATTTCTTGCTGATTCCTATATCTATTATAAAAGCAGGGTCTTCTATTTTCCATCCTCCGTATGAGAACCATTTTTTCCTTTCTCCGATCCATTTTCCAGATACTTCGACGTTTATTGGACCTTCATAAGTAATAATACCTGCGACAGAGTGTTTCGGTTGATGTTGAAGTTCTCTTTTTAATCCGTTTTCCTCATCATAACCGTCGAGATAAGAATATATCAATGAGTACGAGATATCTTCATATTTAACTTTACCTTCTATATCGATACCGAAAACCCTGGTTTTAGAGATGTTTTGCGGAATCCAGTATTCGTCTAGTCCTATCCTGTCGTTTATTTCTTCTATATAACCGGATATTGTAATATTTTCGATTTTTATTCCTCCGCTTAAAGCAAGAGAGTATTCCGGTTTAAGTTCCTTATTGGAAAAGCCCGGATAGTAAAGATCGTACAATGTTGGGGCCTGGAATCCGGAACCAACTGACGCAAAAATCTCGAGTGGTTTAGTGATTCTACTTCCTATTGTGAAAGATGGATGGAATCCAAAACTTCCATACCAGTCTTCTCTTACTGAGATGAATGTATTTGTATTATCGGTTTCATGGAAAAGAGAAAGTGTTATCCCTGCTTTTTCTTCTTCAAATGAAAAAAATGTGGCGTAATTCGATGTATACTGGTCAATCCATACTTTGTCTTTTTCAAGGTTAACTTCCAGTGATAGCATTTTGTATAGGAATTTTGTATTGAATTGACCTACAGCTGTTTTATATTTATCATTTTGTATAACTGTGTCTATAAATAAATATTTGAAGTCATATTTAATCCGTTCTCCGGTTAACGATGGCTCTATAAGTATGCCTAAATCACCGTATGACAAGATCTTGTTGTACGAAAGATCTACAAATTCTGTTTGCTGGTTATCGAAAAGGGATGTTGCGGTAGAGTCTCCAAATATTGGAAGGACAGTACTATCGGGCAGGGCACCCGGTACGCCAAGGTTTTTATAACTTGCGGTAAAATTAAAATCATTCCAATTAAAAATAGCTGAATAACGTCCAAAATCCGTATTACTCCTTTGTCCTTTGCCTTTCTCGAGGTTAAGATTTCCGTTTATACCGTATTTATACATCTGTAAGTCTGCTCCAACTGTGGTATTCGAATTTCCTTTGAAACTTATTTGATTAGTTTCTTTTCCGGTGATAAGGTTTACAATCCCGCCAATTGCATTAGAACCCTGGAATACGGATGATGAGCCTTTGACTATTTCGATTCTTTTTATCGCACTTAGTGGTATTGCGGAAAGATCGAATCCGCCTGTTTTTGGGTCGCTCACTCTGTGCCCGTTTAGCATTATAAGTGTATGTTTTGAAGTATATCCGTGTACGGCTGCTTGTGTCAAGGAACTCGGATCACCGTTTCCGTATATTTTAATTCCTGCTTCTTTTTCGAGAATTTCTCCCAGTTCGTCGATAGTCAACATATCTTCGACCTCAATTATCTCGACTTGATAGGGTAGATATTCAAACCTTTCTCCAGTTACGGTTATACCTTTTGATTCAAAGTACAGTACGCTTAGTATGATTAATAACATCAAACCTCCTTTTTTGTATTTTTTGAATTGTTGGGGTTAAAACAAAACTATAAATAATTCCTTGAGTAAAGACGTGCCAGATAACAAAAGGCAGTCCCAGAATGAAGTAAGCCATAAAACTCTTCCTTGTAGGAAAAAGAATGAATCCGGATGATGTAGTTAGTATATCGGATATAAGAGTAATTAGAACTCCTAAGGGTAAGATGATATGCGCTTTATTCCATCCTTTTTTATTGCAAAATCCTCCGGAAAATCCTATTAAGGTGCCTACGAGTACCTGTGTTAGTAAAAGAGGCGGGGGAGATATACCCATGGGATTTAATAAACCGAAAATGAAATAAGTAAGGATTCCAACCAGCGTTCCTGTACGTATTCCGAATAGTGCTCCGGATAGGAAGACAGTAGAAGAAACAAGTTCAAAATTAGGGATATACGCGAATGCGTACCCTAAACCTAAGGCTAACGCTGTAAATATTGTTACATATGATATTTCTTTTAGTTTTTCTATTTTTTCTCTCCCCTCGGAGTACTCATAAATAGCAGGTCTCCTGACTTATGGCCGGCCTACTCACTGCACCTTCCCGGAATAAATCCAGTGGTAACGTTGCAGCTTTCGTTGCCAAATACAGTAGCGGGGCTGTAACGGATTCTAACCGCTTTCCCTTAACTATTCCGTTTTATAATACTCTATTGTTGGTAAAAGTCAAGACCATACAGCTTTGAATTGAAAGAAAGGCGAGGGCTAACCGTTCATCAGGAACGCGGTCAATTTTCCCACCGTGAAAATTGCCGCTCGCTCTCAGCCTCACTCCTCTTGAAATATAAATATTTCAAGAGACCATGGCCGCACGGCTTCCGAGACGTCCTTCTGAACGGTTAGCCCTCGCTTCAATCAGGGGGTGTTTCTTTTCCAAAATGTGAAAAGTAAAGTGAGGAATGGTTTTTTAAACCACAGAATATTTTTTGTTCTCTGTGGTTTTATTTTTTCTCTGTGTGCTCTGTGGTAAAATTGTTTTTTGGGGAGGGGGTGTAGCGGCTTTGCCGCTCAGAACTTTCCCTGTATTCCTTTAATTACGTCGTTGAATATTATCAAAGCCATGAGAGAAAAAAGAATAATGGTGCCAGTCGTTTGAACAATTTTTAAAAGTGTTTTAGAAGGAGCTTTTCTTGTATTAAAAGTAGCTAGTGATACTATAATATAGAACCCATCGAGTGGCGGTATAGGAATAAGATTTACCATAGCAAGATTAATTGTTATAAGTCCTACAAACATTAAGAACCATATAAAACCTCGATTTAGTTGTTTTTTGGTAATTATTACTATGCCTACAGGTCCTGCAAGTTCTTTTGGTGAAACTTTTCTCTGGAATAACCAGCTAAATGTTCGAGAAATTAGTAAGGCGGTATTACAGCTTTGTTGCCACGCAAATGAGATTGCCTGTATTCCACCAATACTTATTTTAGTTGAAAGTGGTTCTATTCCGATTATCCCTCTACTTATTATTGAATCTCCCTCCATGATCTTTTGCTTGTCGGGTACTATATTAATTTTCATTGTATCGCCATTTGATAGGTATACGACGTTCAGTGTTTCTTCTGCCGCGGGATGGATTAGATCAGTTATGTCATTCCAGCTGTTTATGGATTTGTCTTGAATTTTGATTATCCGGCTGTCTTTTTTCATACCTGCTTTATCGGCGGGTAAATTTTTAATTACGTTACCTACTACCGGAAGTATGAAAGGAATTAATGAGTCAATGTTTAGAGAATCAATCACTATATCTGTTTTTTCTCCCTCTCGGAGGAGCGAAATTTTAGAGTTCTTTTGTATTTTTTCTATAATTTCATACCAGTTGTTTATTTTCTTTCCGTCTATTTCCAATATTTCATCATTTGGTAAAAGGTTGCTCCCTGCATTTGCTTCTTTTATTGTAGTCGTCGGGATTACTTCGATGCCGTTGAATATGAAAACAGACAGGAATATTAAAAATCCGAGAGTGAAATTGCCAAACGAACCGGCGAAAACAACTGCTGTTTTTTGTAATCCGTTTTTAGAAAAAAATTCGTCATCTTCACCTTTAATTTGGTCCGGGTCCATTCCTTTTATTTCGACATATCCCCCAAAGGGTATTGCGGATAACCTAAATTCCGTCTCTCCCCATTTGTAAAAAGAAAATAGTTTCGGACCAAGACCTATAGAGAAAACGGGGGCACTCATTTTTGACCACTTGGCTACAATTAAATGGAAAAATTCGTGAACAAAGATCATAACGCTTAAAGCGATAAGTGCGGCAATTATACCTAAAAACATTTACATTATCCTCCGGGCTTCTTCTTTTGCCCAATTAAGTGATTCCACAATTTCTTTTTCCCCAGGGTTCTTATTATTTTCATGTGAATCTGTAATTTTAAGAATTATATCTGTAATATTTTGAAACGATATTTCGCCTCGTAGGAATCTATCGACTGCAACTTCATCTGCGCCTACTAATACAGCAGGCAGAGTTCCTCCTTCCGTTAAAGCTCTGTAGCTTAAAGGTATAAGTGGAAATCGCGTCAGATCTATTTCTTTAAAATTTAGAGAGCTTAAGTCTCTCATATTAATTCTTCCTGTGGGAAAGTTTTCCCTGATGGGATTGGTTAGAGCGAATTGTATCGGTATTTTCATATCGGGAATAGACATTTGCGAAATAATAGAACCATCCTTGAATTCTACCATACCGTGAATTATCGATTCGGGATGTATTATAACTTCGATTTCGTCCGCCTCCAGGTCAAAGAAGACTGAAGCTTCGATTATTTCTAATCCTTTATTCATTAAGGTTGCCGAGTCGATAGTTACTTTGTCTCCCATTTCCCAGGTTGGGTGATTGAGGGCTTCCGCGGGAGTTATATTATCAAAAGTTTTTCTATCATAGAATGGTCCGCCTGAAGCCGTTATTATTATCTTTTCTACATTGTTTCTTTTTGATTTAGATAAAATCTGATATATTGCGGAATGTTCGCTATCGATTGGGATCAATTCTCCAGGCAGGTTTTTTAACTTATTTCTTAGGATAGGAGAAAAGGCCACAAGGGTTTCCTTGTTTGCCGTGCATATTCTTTTTCCTTTTTCCAAACCTTTGATTAAAGATTTGTAAGAAGATATTCCAGCTGTTGCAATTACTATTATATCTATTGCTTCATTTTCATATATAGAATCCACTTCCTCGTGCCCGATTAATATCTTAAATTTGTTATGTAAATTTCTTTCTAATTCTTGTTTGTTTTTTTCAAAAAAACTGCCGATATATTCAGGTTTGAATTCTTGTGCCTGTTTTGCCAGAAGGGAGATATTATCCCCACCGAATAAAGCGGATACGTTAAAATATTTAAGGTTTTTTATAACTTTTAAGGTGTTCCTACCTATGGAACCTGTCGACCCTAGTATAGCAACGTTTTTCATCTTACTGCGAAAAACCTAAGATAATAGTATATAAGAGGAGCGGTAAAAAGTAGTGAGTCGAATCTATCGAGAAAACCGCCGTGTCCCGGAATTACAGCGGAAGCGTCCTTTATTTTAACGTCTCTTTTTATCATAGATTCTACTAAATCACCTATAGGGGCAACAATTCCTACTACGATACCAAGAATTATACAGTCAAACCATGAGAGATAAGAAGCGTATAAGTAGTGATAAATGAAAGCGGACAGTATTGCGGCAAAAGCTCCTCCTATTACGCCTTCCCAGGTTTTTTTAGGAGAGACTACCGGGAAAAATTTTGCCTTACCGAATTTCCTTCCTACGAAAAAAGCCGCTGAATCATTAGACCAGGTGATAACAAATGGCAGTAACGCAAGGCTCGTACCCAAACGTATCGGTATTCCAAAAATATTTTTATAGGTGAAAGGCTCCAAAACTTCAGGCATTTGCATCAAAAGTATAAGATGGCTAAATAACCACCCAACGTAAATCACTCCGAATACTGTACCGGATAAATGGAATATAGCTTCCTCTTTTTTTCGTCTGAACAGTTCCGCGAAAGCCACAACAATGACCAGAGCTGTTATGGTGATAACCGTAAAGAGGTGACTTTGAAAATAAGCGTTCAGTCCTAATATCAATGAGGAAATTATAGCAAGGGATTTGTATGGTGTTAGCCCACGTTCCCTTAGGATATCACAGAATTCATATACACCAAGAAAGATACCTAATTCGATAAGAATTAAAAAGTATATCCCGCCAGCCCTGGCGATGATAATAAGCGCAGGGATAAAAAGTATTGCTGTTATCCAGCGGCGACTTAGATTTACTGAATGGTTCCGAATCTTCTTTCTCTCTTTTGGTAAGATCGTATGGCTTTTATAAAATGACTTTTGTTAAAATCCGGCCAGAGTTCATCGGTAAAAAATAACTCTGTGTAAGCAATTTGATAAAGTAAAAAGTTTGAGATGCGTAACTCTCCGCTTGTCCTTATAAATAGATCGGGGTCAGGGACGTCAGGTAAAAATAAATAGTTTCTAAAAGTTTCTTCTGTTATCTTCTTCCCTTTTTCTACAGCTTTGTTGGCTGCTGCTATTATTTCTGCTCGTCCGCTGTAGTTAAATGCCAGTATGAGATTTAATTGATCTAAGTTTTTTGTTTGCTCTTGAATCCATAATGCCGATTTTTTAACGTCAGATGGCAACTCGTCGATTTTCCCCAAAAATCTTACTCTAATGTTATTCTTCTTTAATTCGCTTATTTCTTCTCTTATTACTTTAGAAAAAAGGGACATTAATCCTTCAACTTCTTCTTTTGGTCTGTCCCAGTTTTCCCGTGAGAAAGCATATAAGGTCAGATACTTAATTTTGAATTCCTGGCAATATTCGGTAGCTCTTCTTACGGAATTGACTCCAGCCAGATGACCTTGTAAGCGTGGTAGATTTCTTTGTTTTGCCCATCTACCGTTCCCATCCATTATTATTGCAATATGGGTAGGAATATTTTCATTAGCCATTAAGGATTTCTTTTTCCTTCTTTATAAGAATGTCTTTAATTTTGTTGGTAAAGTGGTCTGTTATTTTTTGAACTTCATCTTTAAATCTCAATTCGTCGTCTTTCGATACTTTTCCTTCTTTTGCGATATCCTGTATATCTTTTATTGCGTCTCTCCTTATATTTCGGAGAGATACTTTTCCTTCTTCTGCAAGACGGTGGACCAGTCTTTTTAATTCTTCTCTTCTTTCATCGGTGAGTGGAGGAATAGGGACACGCAGAACCGAACCGTCGTTGGATGGATTTAGGCCTAAATCTGAAGATATTATAGCTTTTTCAATGTTATCCATAGCTTTTTCGTCAAACGGATGAAGTACGATAAGATGTGGTTCCGGAATTGTAATTGAAGCTAGTTGATTGAGAGGCGTCTTTGTGCCATAATAATCTACTTTTAGACCTTCTATAAGAGCCGGAGAAGCTCTTCCTGTTTTGATATTTGCGAATTCATCAGAAACTATTGAGAATGTTTTTTCCATCTTTTCGACCAATTGTTTCTTGAGAGCCTTATCCATTGTTTCCTCCTTTAATGATAGACCCAATGTTTTTTCCCTCTATTGCCTTTTTTAAATTATTTTTAACTTCACCATTAAATACGATTATAGGTAAGTTGTGATCCATTGCCAGAGAGAATGCAGTCAAATCCATTATTTTTAAACCCTGGTTTAGGGCCTTTTTGTAAGTAATTTTTTTGTAAAATTTTGCATCAGGGAATTCATTTGGGTCTTTTTCGTAAATTCCTTTAACGTTTGTAGATTTTAGTAAAACGTCGGCATTGATCTGTAAAGCACGAAGGACTGCAGCTGTATCTGTGGTGAAGAAGGGATTGCTTGTTCCTCCGACGAAAATTACAACACGTTTTTGAGTAAGCAGTTCTAATGCCTTAGGTCTGCTGAAATTCTCTCCTATCGAAGGTGAAATTGGGATTGCGGATAGAACAGAGTTAGAGATTTTTAGTTTTTTAAGTGCTAAAGAAAGAGCTCCTCCATTTATTATCGTTGCTGTCATTCCTAATTCATCAAGTTCGGCAGATGATATTTTGTGTTTTTTGGATTCTTCCAATCCTCTTAAGATATTTCCGCCGCCCACGACTACACCCATTTCGACTCCCATTTCGTGAAGGTATTTTATATCTGAAGCAATAAGATTTAATTTCTTAAAGGAAATAACTTCTTCTTTTTCTTTAAGAAATTCACCACTTAATTTTATTAATATTCTTTTATATCTAGGTTTACTCTTCTCCAACCTGAAACCTTTGGAATCTTCTTACTACTATATTTTCCCCGATAACGGAAATTTTTTCCTTTATTAGATCACCTATGGTTATTGACGGATCATTGAAGTATTTTTGTTCCAATAGGACTACTTCGTGATAAAACTTTTCAAGTTTGTTTGCAATAATATTCTCCTGTATTTTTTCAGGCTTGTTCATTCTTTTTACCTGTTCTTCATAAATAGCTCTTTCTTCTTTTAGTATTTCTTTAGGTACTGATTCTCTATCTACCGAGATAGGATTAAAAGCGACTACCTGCATTGCAATTTCTTTCGCAAGATTTTCAAATTCCTCCGTTCTGGCAGCGAAATCAGTCTGGCAATTTAATTCCACTACTCCAACTTTCTGATTTCCGGGGTGAACGTAGGCGTAAATAATGCCTTCTTTTGCAGACTTTCCGATTTTTTTGGATGCTTCCGCAATTCCTTTTTTTCTTAAGATTTGAATTGCTTCTTTAATATCGCCTTTTGATTCTTTTAATGCGTTTTTACAGTCCAATACACCTGCGTTTGTCTTTGCTCTTAATTCCTTGATGAGTTTAATGTCAACTTCAGAAGTCACAAGAACCTCCTCTTATATTTATAGATTTTCTTGACAAGGGATTTTTTATTTTTCTTTTACTTCTTCTTCTTTGATTTGTTGTTTTTCCTCGAATCGTTTTTTACCCTCAACAATAGCTGTTTCGATTATATTTGTAATAAGTTTAATTGATTCGATAGCATCATCGTTTGCCGGGATCGGAAAATCTACCATTTCAGGGTCAGAGTTGGTGTCTATTATTGCTACAACCGGTATTTCTAATAGATTAGCCTCTTTTACTGCAATTTCTTCCTGTCTTACGTCGATTACATACAATAAATTCGGTAGTTTTTCCATATTTTGGATTCCATCGAAATGTTTTCTCATCTTATCTCTTTGTCTTAAAAGCTGGCTTTGAGTTTTTGTCGGTAATTCCTTGAAATTTTCTTGTTCTATCTGTTCGCAAAGTGCATTATATTTGTTTATACTATTCCTTATTACGCTGAAGTTTGTGAGTGTTCCACCCAACCAGCGTTCCTTAACATAGGAGATATTAATTCTTTTTGCGGTTTCTTCTATTATATTCTGTGCTTGTTTTTTTGTGCCCACAAATAAGAAATCTCCACCCTCTGCCGCAGTTTTCACTACAATATTGTAAGCATCTTTCATTAATTCCACTGATTTTCGAAGATCGATTATATGTAAACCATTTTTTTCTGTGTAGATAAAAGGTTTCATTTTTGGATTCCAATTTCTTCTTCTATGTCCAAAATGTGCCCTTGCGTCTAACAAATCTTTAAATTGTAATGCCACTCTATCCTCCTATCTCTTCGAATGCTGGAAAGCTCTTCTTGCTTTTTGAAGTCCATATTTTTTTCTTTCTTTAACTCGTGCGTCTCTTGTCAAGAAGCCGGCATCTCTTAATGGCTTTTTGTATTCTTCATTTAACTGCACAAGACCTTTGGCGACTGAATGTCTCATAGCATCTGCCTGTCCTGCAAGGCCTCCCCCTTTGGCTACAATATTTATATCAAAATCGTTTTGGACTCCGACTCTCTCAAGTGGTTTTCGTACTTCGTAAACAAGACGGTTTGATTTAAGATATTCTTTTACTGTTTTTTTATTAACAGTAATTTTACCACTTCCCGGGAAAAAACGAGAAGTAGCTACCGCATTTTTTCTTCTTCCAGTTGCAATAGTAAGTTCTTCCATTTTTATACTCCTATCTCTAATTTCTTTGGTTTCTGAGCTTCATGCGGATGTTTTTCATCGCAATAAACTTTTAATTTTTTTATCATTTGTCTTCCAAGTCTGTTTTTAGGTAACATGCCAGATACTGCGTTAATTACTATTCCTTCGGGGTCTTTCTCTTTTTTAGTTTTGAAAGGAATTTCTTTTAGTCCACCAAGGTAACCGCTGTGTTTCCTGTACAATTTTTGCGCTTCTTTTTTTCCGGTAAGTTTTACTTTGTCGGCATTTATGATGATAACAAAGTCACCATTGTCGAGATGAGGTGTAAAATCAGGTTTATGTTTACCCCTTAATATGCTGGCAGCTTTGGAAGCTACTCTCCCTAGGATTTTATCCTCGGCATCTAAAAGCCACCATTCCCGATTGATGTTTTCCCTCTTCAATGAAAAAGTCTTCATTTTTTCTCCTTTCCAAATTTTATGCTTTTTAACTTATTTTATTTGTATTCTTGGCTTAAATATATAAGGAAAAGGAATTTTGTCAAGAACTATTTTATTATTGCAAAGAAGTCATATAAAACAGAGAGAATTTAGAAGGCGGAAGTTAGAAGTTAGTATCCCATCTTCACCCAAAAGAACTGATTTAATCATGAAGAGCTGATGGTAAGCAATTGATTTTTGCCACTTGAAATTTTATTTTTTTGCATTATAATAACTGGCATGAAAAGAAGAAATTACATGGAGAGGATGGTTGAGGAAATTTTGAGTGAAATCTTTAAAACTTATCCTGATTATGAGGATTGTGAACCTTATAGAGAAGAAATAATTGCGCTGGCGCTCACTAAATGTGAACCTTTTTATACAACTAGTGATGTGGGGCACGCTGTGGTAAAAACGAGAATGGACAGTTTGGGATTTCGTTCAAAAGTCACTTCTATAGTTATGGAAGCGATAGGACAAGTCAAAAAAAATCCCAGAGAGTAAATATTACCTTAGGATTTAGCTTTAGTTTTGGTTTTTTTGACTTTTAGTCTAAATATTCGTCTTTGCTTTTTTTAACCTATTGTATATTTTTAAGGAGATTCTGGCATGAAAGTTGGTTTTTTTCAATATTCGCCTATTTTTGGTAATCCTGAAAAAAATTTAGATTTAATCAGAAAAAGTATCAGAGAAGCGGATTCTCTTGATATACTTGTTCTTCCTGAACTCGCTCTTACCGGATATACTTTTGAAGATTCTGAGGAGGCTTATTCTTTAAGTGAGGAGATTGGGGGGGGTAAATTAAGCGAGGAATTGGTTCGTATTGCCGAAGAAAATAACGTTACAATGGCAGTTGGTTTTCTGGAAAGAGAAGGTAAGCATCTTTATAACTCAAGTATTCTTGTTGACGGTAAAGGCGTTGTAGGAGTTTACCGAAAAGTACATCTTTTTCGTGAGGAAAAAGCTATTTTTAAATCAGGCAATATGGGTTTTCCGGTTTTTGAAGTTGATGGTGTTAAAGTTGGAATGCTGGTTTGTTTTGACTGGATATTCCCAGAGGCTATGAGAACACTTGCCTTAAAAGGAGCGGATATTATTCTTCATTCAGCGAATTTAGTCTTACCTTTCTATCAGAAAGCGGCTGTTACCAGAGCGATAGAAAACAAAGTTTTTATAGTTCTTGCGAATAGGAACGGAATAGAGGATAGATTTGGCGTATGCAATGAGTTTACGGGTGAAAGCGAAATTGTCGATCCCGAAGGAAAAGTACTATTGAAGACAGGAAAGCCCGATGTGGGGATTTTTTCAATCGATATAAATCCCGAAGAGGCCAGAGATAAAAAAGTTACGGAATTAAACGATATATTCGAGGATCGTAAGCCGGAGTTTTATAAGAACTGGGGATGAATAATTCTGCCACAGAGACACAGAGGACACAGAGGAACAACAAAGAACTATAGTTTGTTAAAACCCATCCCCCCAAAAAATTGGAAACAACAAATCACACAAATAGCACAAATCTTTTTTACTATTTAACTATTTTTTTAATTTATCTATTAAACTTATACTATTATGCTTGAAAATTTTATTAATAGTGTTAGATTTATATATAGCGGAAGGGCGGGTAGTCGCGCTCTCTTTATGAGGGTGAGGAAAGTCCGGACATTGCGGGTAAGAGAGGCTCCCTTAGGGAGGCACCGTAAGGTGACGGAAAGTGCCACAGAAAATATACCGCCTTGCTATGCAGGGTAAGGGTGAAAAGGCGAGGTAAGAGCTCACCGGACTTCTGGTGACAGGAGTCGCATGGTAAACCCCCTTTAATGCAAGACAAACAGGGTAGGTCCACTTGCCCGGACCGATAATCCCGGGTAGTTGCAAAGATCAATGACTATCTATAACAGAATCCGGCTTATAGCCCTTCCGTTTACTTAAAAAATTGAACCACAGAGGACACAGAGAGAAATAAACACACTGAGAACACAGAGGAAAAGGTGTTGTTTTAAAACCTCCCACCACCCCAAATTATTATTACACAAAGCCGCAAAGAACACAAAGCCCAACACCACCCTTCTTTTTTTGTTTTTTTTCTGAAACCGGTTATGTTGACAAAGGTGATATTTGCTACAGGTTCAACATGTGAATATTCTGGTTGTTGGGTTGGGATTTAAACAAAACTAATTTTTTTCTTTGTGTCTCCGTGTCTTTGTGTGAGATCCATTTGAGGTGGGGTGGAGAAAAACATCATGATTTTGTTTTTTCTTTTTCTCTGTGCGCTCTGTGGTTTATTCTTTTTCCGTGCTTAATTCTTTCTCCAATATTATCCATTCCTCGGAGAGTTCGGCGATTTGTGTTATAGCATTTTTGTATTCCTGGTAGTACTCTACCGGGATTAATTCTTTTTTATTTATGTAATAATCCGTATAAGTAATTGTTTTTTCGTCTTTAAGAAGAGTGTTTTTGAATTCGATATAAGGATTTGATAAGTTAATTTCTTTTGGAAGATATCGAACTGCGTAGCCTTCGGGAATTTTTATATTTATTTCATTTTCTTCTTTCTCTAATTTTCCCCAGTAAACCGGGTATTTTCTCATCCTAGCTCCAACGGAATAAGCAGAATATTCTATGCCCGGTATATGAAAAAGTAAGAAGTTGCCCTGTTTTAAAGCCAGGCCTTTTGCTCTATATTTTATATCGATTTTGACAACTGGTGCGGCATCTTCTATATGTATAAGAGAAAGATCTGTTATGTTTGAACCCGGTATATTGGCGTTCAGGTAGCTTTCAATCATATTTTTCTTATCTTCTTCTCTCATATATCTGAGGCTTTTAAGACTGGTAGCCATACTTCCGAGAAATATCATCGTTTCTTCTATTTCTGCCTTGCCTTTTTCGTTAAGTTCTATAGTTCTAGAAATAGAAGTTTTTTCTTTGTCCGGTTCAAATAGAGGTATTTTAATAAATTCGTTTTTTGTTACGGATAAACCTGTGGTACCCTGATATTCGGGTCTTACGTATCCATACGGGTTGAGCTCTAATGAAGGATCGAGGAAATTACCCCTGAGTTTTATCAAAGCTCCGTCGAATTGATAAAGAGAAGGGACGTTTTTGGCTAATTCACCTCTTGTTTTTGAGCGAACTAAAACTAATTCAGCAGTATACCCCTGTGATATTAGGGCAGAGTACAAAAGAGATGTTTTATCAAGAGAATTTGCCAATTTGTTTTCTAAAATTTCTTTTATACTTTTAGGATAACAGTTATATTTATAAGATGGCACGTCTACAAACCTTATCAAGTCTATAATTTCTTGATATATTTCTTCCGGTTCACTGTTTTGTGGAGTATATTTTCCTTCAAGATGTTTTTCAAAATTTTGAGATATTTTTTCCCAATTATTTTGGATTCCCGCAGTTATTCTCGGAAAAATGTAAGATTTTGGTGGTGCATTATCTTCGTCTTCATATGCTTCCAGCAAGTCTGTTTCCCAATGGAGAATTTTATTTTTCCCTGAAAATTTCAATTCTGGTTCTTCAATTTTCCAATTCTGCCAGGCTATATCGAAGTATCTGGGTGTTTCCACTCTGATAATACTTTTTAACGTCGGACCTGAACTTCCCAAGGTAGTTTCTAAAATAAAAGGGAAATCTTCAGATATTTTTCCGGAAATTGTAACTCCAAAATCCAGGAATTTTCCGGGTTTTACCTCCCGGAGTGCTATTTTTCTTTCATGGGCATTCTCATATGGTGGTATCCTTGAATAAATCGAAGCGTCCTCAATTGCATTTTCTCTAAGGTAAAGCACTTCACCTTCCCCGGTTATCGTTCTGCCGAAATTTATCTCCAGTTTTTCTTCTTTTGTGCTATAATTGAAATTTATGTTGCCTGCGTTTTTTCCTTTTTCAGAGCAAATAGCCCTGATACATCTTGTTGAATATGTGTAACTGGAATCTTTTTCGATTTTTAGATGTTTTTTGCAATAAATATCTACATATTTTTTATCTCTGAATTCCGAAAGGTTGGTCTTTAAACTTTGCAATAATATCGGATCTGTTATGTCCTTTGTGGTTTGCCACAGATAACCTTCTCTTTTTTGTGCGAGGTCGATGCTTCGGACTTCTTTTTGAGGAAAAGTAAGTAGAGTATCCGATGTTACTATGTATATAGAGTCGGGAGTTATTTTTGTCACTCTGCATTTGTATTCTTCACCTTTTTCCGTGTATATTATATCTTCTTTCCATTTGTTTTCGGTCTTTAGGATTTGTTTATTACAGGACAGAAAGAAGATATTCGAAAGGATAATTACTAATAAAAAGATCTTTTTCATCATTTCCCTCCAGGTAGCATAATTACAGGTCTCTTTACGTAGTTTAGTATTTCATTGCATAGGTCTTTATAATTAATATATTCGGAAACCTCTATTTTTTTATCTTTTCTCTTCCAGTTATCTTTAAATATTAAGGTGTCATCTTTTTCCGTATAAGAAGCCGTATACTCGGCATTTTTTTCTTTTCTTGAGAATTCTTCCGGTACAGATAAAATTTTCATTTCTTCCGGTAAGAGTATTTTGAAGGTATTAATTACTTCTTCAGAGGTATCGTATATCAAATCATAGTTACGCGTAGAGAGAGAAAGCTCGTTTTTTGTATATCTTTCTTCTAACTCGGGAAGTTTCAACAAATATAACTCTCCCTGTTTTTTCAAAATTTCCGGTACTTCATATTTGATTGTCATTTCTAAAGGTTTGGATATATCCATCAGGTTTTCTAAATTATAATCTATCAGTCGGGCGTTGGGAGAAACTCTTTTTGCCATTTGTTCGAACTGTTTCTTTTTTTCATCTTCTTCGAGTCTTTGCCAGTAGGCTCTGACACCCGCTTCATAACTTCCGTTGTAGCCGGACTGAAAAGTAACGAAGGCTGAATCGCTGGAAGTTACTTCGATTAAGTAAGTGTAGTCTCTTCTGTTTCTTTCCGGAGTCGGTACTTCTATAAAGTCAATTCTAGATTTTTGCGCGCAAATTGCGTCGGTTCCGTGGTCCATAGTCGCAAAAGAAGGATATCTATGATATTCGGAAACCGGATCCAGAAAATAAGGTTTTCCTTCTTTTGGGAAAATTTCTACTATAGCGTGGTCTCCCCAGAATGAAGGAATTTCTTTAATTAATCTTGGGCCGGGATAAGTATGTAGATAAACAGGGTATGCTTCTATATCGACCGCTTTTAATAGGGTGGAGAAGAGTATGGATTTATCGGTGCAGTCTCCGTATCCGTTTTCCATGGTTTCAGAAGCTTTGTGGCCCGAGACGCCGCTCGACGTACCTCCCTTAATAGATATATATCGTATATTTCTCTGTATCCAGTGATACAGAGAAGCTGTTTTTTCTTCATGAGTGTTTAAACCTGTTGTCAAAGAATCCGCAATTTTTTGTATCTCTCCCGTTACCTCCATCCTTTTTTTCTGAAAATCGGCGTACCAGTTGAATATATAATCCCAGTTTTTTTGGTTTGAGAAACGGAGAAAAGGTACAATCTCTTCCGTAACCGGCATTAGAGGTTCTTCAATGGGTGGTAGGGTATTTAATTTTTTGAAAGCAAGTACTTTCGTTGAGTTGGTAAATAAGGTATTAATGACAACACCCTTTTCGTTTTTTATAACATAATTACAATAACTGCTCAAGGGTACAATTATTTCAACAAAAGATTCGATTACAGGCTCCGAACCTCCGAAGAACCATCCCAATGTGAAGATCTTTTTATCCCAGGGGTTAAAAATTTCTTCTGTGTATTTGTATTCAATGATATCTCCGACTTCGACTTCAGGAATTGAAAATGCGATTATTTTATCTTTGTCGAAGAACATACCTTCTTCTTTTGATTTTGTGATTGTTATTTTGTTCATATCGAGGGGTATAATTCTGCCGTTGCTTTTTATAACTCTTGCCATATCGATTTTTATATTTTCTCTTTGTTGGTCAAATTGTCGCTGGAAATTAGCCCAGCTTCGTTTGGAATCTTTTAAAATTAATCCGCGAAAATGGTATTCGTAATTACGAGTTCCGTCAGGAAACAGCTTATTTATGCCTTTATCGAGCATAACAACTCCGTCAAAATCTGCAAATTCCACAATTAAATTTTCTCTGTCTTCAAGGATGCCCTCGATATTCTTAGGTAATTCCCCTTTTCCCTTTTCAAGACCGCCTTCGCCTAATATAATGGATTTAACATCGGTTCTTAGTAAAAGGGTATCGGTTGTATAAATAGAGTCTTTTTTCATCTGAACTGAGTCCGAATTGATAATTTTTCCGTTGTTTAATTCGAGTCTATGAGAGAAGACGCTAAAGGATATAAGAGAGATTAATAAAAATATTTTTCTCAATATTCCTCCTTTTCCGACTATTGAAAAAAGTATACAAAGCGTACAAAAATCTATTTGTCTTTTACTGCTGCTTTTTTACGTTGTTTTTTTCTTTCTTCTATAACCAAGTATTATAACAAAAACAGAAGTTAATATCATAAATATGCTTAAGACCTGCGAAAGAGTAAGGTATTTAAGAATCAAAGCATTTCCGGAGTATTGTCGGAAGAAATCGATGGTGAAACGGTGGAGTCCGTAAAGACCTATGAATAAGGTAAAAAGGAAACCATTGAAGAGCGTTTTCTTTCTAATTTTCCATAATATTCCGAAAATTATCAATAGATTTAAGGTCGATATCAGTTGTGTGGGAATGACAGATAAGCTATGCGAAGTTCCCTCGGTAATTAAACCTCGTTGTAAGTGATCCGAATACACAGGAGGATACCATTTCGCAGGAAAGCGGACTCCTATCCAGGAATCCGTAACCCTTCCGTAGCAGCAACCATTAAGAAAACAACCTATTCTGCCGATACCAATTGCTATGGCAATCCCGGGTGCCATAATATCCATAACTTTAGCCATCGGCAATTTTGCTATTTTGATAAAGAGTATTCCTCCTATAAAACCTCCGATAAAACCACCATAAAATACCATTCCTCCTTCCCATAGCTTAAAAATAGCAATAGGATTAGAGGCGAACTGGTACCAGTTTTCCGATACGTACCATATTCGGGCTCCAATAAGCATTCCGACTATGACCCACATAGTCAGAGATTGAACCAGTACGGGCTTTATATCGTTTCTAATCGCTTCTTTGTTTATAAAGTACATTCCGACAAGATATCCGGTTACTGCCATAACTCCGTAAGCAGGTAATTGAAAATTTCCGATTATAAGTAAATATCTGTACATTAATTTCCCCTTTATTGTTTAGAATTGACAGTTTTTAGTTTATTTTGTATGTTCTTTCTTAGTTCGGACCTTCTTACAAATGTATTTGAAGGGCATTTTTCTAAAGCGGGTTCCAAAAGCTTATTATCTTTTATTTTACTCCATTGTACCATTGCGAGCTTGCCGTCCATTTCTATTATTTCATCTTCTGTTACTCTTGTGCATAAAGTACAGCCAGTACATCCTCTCGAACATACACTCTTAACATTTTTTGCATCATCGTAAGAACGGCAGGCTATGTATATGTCCTGGTCTTTTGGAATAAGTTTAAAAAGTCCCCTCGGGCAAGTTTCCACGCAAATTCCGCATGCTGTACAATTCTCTTCTATTACATAGGGTAATCCTTTTTCACCCATTTCAATCGCGTTAAAAGGGCATGCCCGAACACAGTCTCCGAGTCCCAGACAACCGTACTGGCATCCTTTATCTCCCCCCATCAAATTAAGAGCTTCGCATGTCGATATTCCGTCGTAATCAGCTGTTCTCTTTGCGGTTTCGCTGTCGCCAAGACAACAAAGAACAGACACTTCTTCCGGGCCTGTGTTTTTTTCTTTAATCCCCATTATTTCCGAGATTTTACTAGCCGCTTTCTGTCCACCGGCTTTACAGCCGTTTACCCCATATTGACCTTCGACAACGCCACCAGCAAAAGCTGCGCACCCAGGAGCGCCACAGGCACCGCAATCTATACCGGGCAAGATTTCCCGGATTTTTTCTACCCTTTCATCATTTTTTACCTTGAACTTTTCAGCGCTAAAAACTAAAAAAGCTCCAAAGATAAGCGTTAATCCGGCGAGCAATAATACAGGTACTAAAACTTGATTCATCAACCCTCCCGTTTTTTATTATTACTTCATTCAATTGAAAATAAAAAGAAGTTATTCATTGTCAAGCCATTTTCTTACCACAGAGTACACGGGGAAGAAATTAGAAAAATTGAAAAATGGGAAAATAGTAAAATGGTAACAAAAAACTTTAAACTAAATACTAATGTTTAAAAATTAACCACAAAGGTCACAAAGATTTTCTTTCTGTTTTTACTATTCAACTATTCAACAATTTAACCATTCAACTTAGTCTATTGACTATATTAGTTTATAAGAGAGGGGAGAGCTACTGAGTTATGTGTAAAATAACCGCTTATTTCTTCGATATGTTTTAATGCCTTAAAGAATGCATCCGTGGTTTCGGGGCAGAAATGTTCGCCTCTTTCTTGATGAATCATAGCGAATGTTTTAGAAAGGGAGAACGGTTTTTCTCTATATGGTCTATCTGAAGTAAGAGCATCAAAAAAATCAGATAAAGCTACTATTCTGCCCGATAAAGGTATTTTTTTTCCTTTAAGACCCCTTGGATAACCTTTCCCATCCCATCTTTCATGATGGGTATAAGCTATCTCGGCGGCAGTCTTAATTATTTCTGATTTAGAATCTTTCAGAAGTTTAAATCCAAGCGTGGTGTGTCCTTTCATTATTTCCCATTCCTCCGCGTTAAGTTTGCCGGGTTTGTTGAGTATCTTATCCGGAATACCTATTTTGCCTATATCATGCAGAGGGCTGCTTCTATAAATAGTTTCCACCAGATCATCTTTTAGCCCTAAAGTTTCGGCTATTATTTTTGAGAAGATTGCGACTCTTTTAATATGATCTCCGGTTTCTTTGTCTTTATATTCGGCAGCTTCACCGAGTACGAAAATTGTTTCTAATTGCGCGGATTCAAGTTCGTCTGTAAGCTGAGCATTTCTTATTGCTACAGCCGCCTGTGAGGCGAGAGATTCGGTTAATTTTTCATCTGCTTTGCTAAAAGGTTTTATTTTCCCTCTTTCGGTTTTGTTTATAAGTTGAAATACTCCTACTAATTGTCGTTTTCTGTCTATAATAGGTACTGTTAACATCGATTTGCATTTATAGCCTGTTTTTTCCTCGAATTCCGTATTATGACAGTAGGGACGGCCTTTTATGGCATTTAAATCTTTTATATTTAATATTTTTTTATTTTTAGCACTCCAGCCCGCAATGGATTTGTTTGATATTGGAAGGGCATGTGGGGCAATCAAGTCAAGGAAATTTTTCTTACCCATTTTTTTTTCGAGGGTAAGATTACGTGAAACTCTGAATTCCAGTTTGTTATCGTTCTTAAGGTAAAATGTTCCGGCGTCCGCTTTACAAAGTTTAGAGGTATCTTCGAGGATTACATGAAGCAGTATGGAGAGGTCTCTTTCCGCTGCTAATTTGATACCTATTTCGATTAATGTATCGTAATTACTCATACGTATTTATAATAAGTACATTTGAGTGATATGTCAATGTTTAATTAACCGCAGAGTCTACAGAGAAGTAAGGACTTCTCAGTATTTAATTGTAAATTGCAAGTTGTAAATTGAAAATTGAAAATTTAAAAACAGAAATAGGACGCAGATGAACGCAGATTTTCAGGATTCTTTGTTTTTACTATGTTAACTATTTAACAATTCAACTATATTAACTCAAATTCGGAGAATTTGTTAAATTGATACGGATATACGCGGATAAAAAAAGGGGCATAGTTACATACAATATTAGTAATATCGATTAACTATGCCCTATGTTTTAGAGCTCTATTTTAGTTGTTAAGCTTCTAATTTGACCATGGGGTGCGGCCACCACCGCCTCTTCCGAAATTTTCAGTACGAGGTCGAGCTTTAGTTACTTTCAGTTCTTTTCCTTTGAGTTCTTTGCCGTTTAAACCGGCAATTGCTGCTTCTGCTTCGCTTTCCTTTGGCATTTCAACAAATCCAAAGCCTCTATTTTCGCCTGTGTACCTGTCTTTGATTAGTCTAACAGAAGTTAGCTCACCGTAAGATGAAAATTCTTTATTCATTTCTTCTTCGGTCAATTGTGATGAAATGTTACCTACATATATATTCATATTACCTCCTTTTAGGTTTGAATATTTACATGTTTTCGTAAATGTAATTAAATCCGAATACAATCCTGCAGAAAAAGTATTGAGATGTCTAACCGGCAAAACCAGAATGGAGATAAAAAAGTATTAACAATTATATTCCGAACGATCTTGAAGGTTCCATAACCTACATTTACTGCGTCTATAATACTTGATTTTCAAGAAAAGTCAAGGGGGGGATTCACCACAGAGGTCACAGAGCAAAACAAAACACACAGAGAGTACAGAGAAAAAAAGTATTTTTTTGTTTTTAAAACCCACTTCCCCGCACAAAATTATTCTCACGCAAAGTCACAGAGAACACAAAGAAAAAAATATTTGTGTTTTTAAAATTCGTTCCCATTGACTTGATTCTTTAAATCCGTTATTATTATGAAAAAAAAGTTGATCAAATAACGAAAAAGAAAATCTGTTGAATAAAGTGAATGATGGCAAAATCTTTGTGATAAAATTGGAGAGTTAAATTAAAGGATTTTTTTTACTGATAGAAAAATTAAAAGAAATATTAATGGCTTCATTATTTTTTACGCTGTTTTTCACTCAAAGTTGTTTTGCTTTGGAAGATAGTAATATTTATGATAAATATTCTTTTATATCAGGAAATGAACAACTATCTGAAAGAGTACTTATGCTTGACTTATCAAACCCTTTAAAAAATTATGAGGCAAATTCAAATTTGTTCCTTTCTATAAATCAATTATCAGGAAGAGCTAATGACTTTTTAGGAATATGGCTTAATGGTGATAATTATAGATGGTCCAGAATCTTGCTGTTATGTGGTTCATGGTGGCTATCCGTCGGTGAATCATATTATTCTCACGAAATTGCGCATTTATTCAGGCCAAGAAGGAATGGATTAAAATGCTACGTTGATATTGATATGAATGATTGGTGGTCTCATTTATGGCCTAGATATAAAGCATTAGTTTCAAGTTATCGAGAAATGACTGATGAGGATTTTCTTGGAGTGGTGGTTGAGGGTTTAAATCAGTGGGAATTTAATTCTTTTAATAAATGGTCTTTAAGCGTAAAACAGAATCAACTATCTCTTAATGATGTTGTTTACTTTTTTATAGAAAAATTATGGGATATGGAATACATATTACATGTCGGATTTGACGATTTTACCCCCAGATGGAAACTAGATTATATTGCTTTTCTTGGGTATTGTGATGTTAGAAATCTGCATAGTGATATTGATGTTTATACGATATATCTTTCTAATTTTAATGATATTGAATTGAAAAAAACCGAATATCTGGGTCAAACAATGCTGGCAGATTTGCTTTCATTTCATACCTGGGAAAGTATTTTTTTGATTATAAAGTACTTGTTTTCCGGAAATAGATACTCCAGCCCCTGGAAAATTGAATTTAGCGATAATTTAAAAGTTTTACCGCCAATAATTAATATTTACGCAACTTCTAAGGGAGGGTTCTTTAATTCAACATCATTAATAAAGGTAGGGAAAAGTCATAATATATTTTTATCTTTTGGTTTAGATGCTGATGGGGTTGGAGGTGGCGAGGTGGATTGCTTTAGACTGGGTGTGAATTATCAAGACTTAAATATAGCAAAATTTTCATTTGCTCCTTTTTTCAATATTAATACTACAAGGAATTTACAATATAAGGGTGCTTCAATTGGAATGTGTATAAACTTCAGAATCAATGAAAATATATTATTTAGAACAAAGTACGAATACAATGATAATGATATAATAGAAAATGTAGTAAAAAATAAAGACGAAGGCTCCCTAATCACATTGGGTTTTGCCGTAAGAATTTGATGAACAAACAAAGCACACAAAGACACAAAGAAAATAGGACGCAGATGAACGCAGATTTAAAAGAATTTTTTGTTGTTTTATACCTCTGACTTACTAATTCTTAATACTCAAATTATATAAAATCTTTTCACATTTCAATGCCTGACCCTGTTGATATGACCCTGTTGATACTGTTGATATTCACAATGCCTGACCCTGTTGATATTAAAAATAAGTCCCCTACTTTTATTACTTCATCATCTCCTTTGACGACACTTTTTGTGTTCGCGCGCATTTTCTAGAGTAAAAATTAAGTCCTCACCATCACCAATAGAGGGGATATATTGATACGTAGTGCGTGATTTCCAGAAGTGTTCCTCTATATCGCCGAGAAGTTTTTGAATCTTTTCCAGAATATTCTCAATATAAGTCCGACTAATACCGGGTAGAGGGTCAGAGTGATATTGAAGTGTGGTTTCAAGATCTTCATGTGCAAGAAGGCGATTCCGTACCTTTCGTAATGGCTCATAATAGCCCTTAAGTTCCTTCAATTCTGACTGCCATTTGTCGAATAGAATCGTATCTATGGAGGGTTTTAACTTATCTATTAAATAATCCAAAGATACATTTTTTTTACCACGCGATTCTTTAGGATCCATGAATCGAGAGATTGCTAGTATTACATCGTGGCGCATAATACGATCCAATAATCCAAAGAATGAAGATGCAGCCCAGTTTAAAAGACCTACACGTTCAGGAGAAGTCCCAAATAGGGATTTATAGTTTTGCCAATTCAAGTGTAAGTAAGCAACATTGGTCAAAAGCTCATAAAATAACTCTCCCGTTCCCTTTGGAAAGAGTGCACGCGCTTTTTCTCGAACCTCTTCCGGAGTCTGATGATTCTTCATTTTCTTATTCGTATTCATTTTATAATAAAAATTTAAAAAAGCTTACTGATAAGTCAATAGACTATGTCCGGGAACGCTGTGACTTGAGAATCGCAAGACGTGAGTCAAAAAAATGTCGTAGCAGTTTAATATAGATTTTAAACTCAATTCTGAAAACCCTTGACATCCTACCCACTTTTGAGGTATATTGTGAAGGAGGAAGCAACAATTTAAAGTTCAAGAAGTGGTCACTATCGTTCTTGTTGTTAAGAAAAGATGAAAGATATTGCTTGTAAAGATAACACAATAGCTGAAGAGAAGGGACTGCCCTATCCAATAGTATTATATCCCAAGCATTATGGAGTATTTATAGGCTTTAAAAGGAATCTTACAGATTCACAAGTTTTTTTCTGCTCATGTTTTAAAGAAGCAATAGTGAATTACATAAAGCATCAACTGGAAAATCCTAGTATTGGAACATATGGTAATGGTCAAAAAAAATTCTTTCTGGATTATGGTAAGTTTCCTACGAACTTTATTCAGCAGATAAAAAATTATCCACAAAACGATAAAATTGTACAAATGTTTCACTTTGAAAACAAACTATGTCACGGATGTAATAATTCTACGCCTTCATATAGATATTGTCATGAAATGTATGGCTCGGTTTTCAAACAAAATTATGGATGGTACATTAATAAACAAGCCTATGAATGGGGTATTATAGGAAATGAAGTTAATTTTAAATTATGCCCGGATGAAATCATAGACTTATTAAAAATAGAGCGTAAAGAGTACTTTAATTTGTTCCAAGAACTCATATCAAGTAAAAAGTTAGAAAAAGCGCTTGAATTACAGAGTAAATTTAATAAACAACAAAGAAAAATCTGGAATGTTATAGAAAATGAAGTTAGAGGAAGATTTGGACATAAGAAAATAGGGGAAGCATGGACTAGTGAAACAATCCTTTATTACATAATTGAAAAACTTTATCCGGAAAGAACTATATTTCGTCATTTTCGCCCAGAATTTCTGGAAGGTTTAGAAATAGATATATTTATAAAAGAATTTAATTTAGGTGTTGAATATCAGGGGATACAACATTATAAACCAATAAAACATTGGGGAGGAGAAGCTGCGTTAAAAAAATTAAAAGAGAGAGATGATAAAAAGAAAAAAATTTGCGAATCACAAAATATAAATTTGATTTACTTTAAGTACGATGAGGATCTAAGTGAAGAATTTGTTTCGAATAGACTTAAACAATATATCTAACAACATAAAATCCCTGCTAATCGTGTCCTTATCCTGTCTTGTATTAGGGTTATGGGATTGGTTTCGAACAACACAAATATATTTTTTTCTTCGTGCCTTAGTATCTTTGTGTGAGATTGATTTTGGGTCGGGGGTTGGGTATTAACGAAAAAAATCTCTGTGTGCTCTGTGTGTTTGGTTTTTCTCTGTGCTCTCTGTGGTTCAATCTTTTTTTCTATGGTTTTTATACCAGGGCTATACTTGACTTTCTTTCGGGTTTGCCTTATTATTTTTATATGAGAACATTAGAAGAAATAAAAGTATTAAGGAAAAACGAAAAGGAAGCATTGAGTGAATTAAAATCTCAACTTAAACAGAGAATTCCGGATGCGGAAATTATATTATATGGTTCAAAAGCAAGAGGAGATTCTGAAGAGTTGTCGGATATAGATATATTGATTCTTATAGATAAAAAGGTAGATAGAAAACTAAAAGAAAAAATCGTTGACATAAGGTATGATATCGAATTGAAATATGATGTTGTCTTTGGACTTGTTATTGAAAATAAGGATTTCTGGGATTCTTCGTTAGCTAACGCAATGCCTTTCCATAAGAATATAGAGAGAGAAGGTGTTCTTCTTTGAAAAAAGAGTTTATAGATCTCACAAAATACAGATTAGAGAAAGCGCAGAATACACTATCAGACGCAAAGAAATATATCGAAGAAGCTACTCCTGAATCAACAGTAAACAGAATTTATTATGCAATGTTTTACGCGGTTAATGCTTTACTCATAGCAAATGGTTTATCATCTACAAAACATTCCGGAGTTAGAGCTATTTTCAATAAAGAATTTATAAACGAGGGACTAGTAAAAAAAGAGCTCGGCAAATTTTACTCCGAGATGTTTGACAATCGGCAGGAAGGCGATTACAGAGATTTTGTAAAATTCGAAAAGGAGGACGTGAAGTTTTGGCTTGAGAAAGCCACTGAGTTTGTAGACGTAGTCGAAAGTCTGACCAACAAAGCGATTAAAGAAAGTAAGTAAAATATTTTAGAAACCACGATTACAGCATATCATAAAAATAAACTTTTAACTTAAAAAACAAATAAAAAACTTTGTGTCTTTGTGCCTTAGTGGCAAAATTAGGATTTCGGATTTAGGGGATGGGATTTAGTAAAAAAAGATTTGTGTCATTCGTGTTATTTGTTGTTTCTAATCTTGGGAGGTGGGTGTTAAACAAATTATGATTCTTTGTTGTTTCTCTGTGTTCTCTGTGTGTTTAGTTCTTCCTCTGTGGTCTCTGTGGTTAAAAAGCGAAAAATAAATATCCGCCGATGTCGAAACCATTCTCGTTTGTCAGGCCATAAATGTAATCACCTTCTATGCCCACTTTTAAATTGTTTCTTAAGGCATAACCTAAATCGGCGCCGATAAAGTAATTTTCGGTACCGTTGCTGTATCCGTATATATTAGCACTTATTAATTCTGAAAAAACGGTACTTAAACCAGCCCTCAAGATATAATCGTAACCGGATTCTAAGGGGTATTCAAATTCAAAAAATGTTTCTCTATATGTTCCTTTTACACCGATAAAGTCTGAAGAGTTGTTTAAATAGTGAGAATAGATCAGAGATAATGGTAAAATACTTTTTGATTGACCGGACTCTACTCTGTAATATGTATCGGTCGACGCGTATTCACGCAGGTACTGCGGAGATTGGCAGTATAAATAAGCGGTTCCTGTTTTATTCAATAGATTCCCTTTTATATATAGGTCATAAATCGGCAAAAAGTAAATTAATTCGGGGTAGACCTTCTCATCGAACCAGACTGCACCGGCTTGAATAGGATATTTTTCGTATAAAACTTTTGCATTGAAATCTATGAAAAATCCAGCCTGGATATTAAACTTAAATGGACTATATTTAAAGTTGATATCGGCAACTCCTATGAGTGTATCGGAGTATACACCGGAAAAATCAAAATCGATTAAATCATATATGTTTCCTATATTGAATTTATAAACCGGTTTATGTAATTCTCCGCCGTAGACAGCTCCGTTAACGTAAAAATTTTCTACAGAAGTTCTTGAGAAAATTTGTATGGATGAGTTTTCTGCGGTAGAGTTCCGGGTAGAATTCAATCCGACTTCCAGGGGATAAAAAATTTTTCTGCTGTAACCGAGAAGATAACCTCTGAAATATGTTCCGGCAACGCCTTCCGCCCGTAAGCCTATATTTCTATCAATTATTTTTTTATCTCTAACTTCGAAGACGGGCAACCCTTTTTTAGTATTTATGATGGAAGGTGGAAGATATTCTGACTCAAACGGCAAAGACTGTTTTTTTATGGGTTTGACTTTAATTTTTCTCTCCCCGTACACTTTTACTTCGGGAATATCCAGAATGTCAGCATTTAAATTAGATACTAAGAAAATTAAAATTGTAGAAAAAGCTGAAATCTTTCTCATTTCTTTAACTCGGAAATTTTGCTCTTAGCTTTTGTTAGCCAGGGTTCTTCGGCTCTTTCTACTATTTCTTTTAAATAATTTAGAGCCCTTTCTTTATCGCTCCTTTTAATCATTATTTCTGACAGAAGATAGAGAGACGCGGATACCCATTCACTTTCAGGATGGAGGTATCTGACTTTTAGAAGTATTTTTAAAGCTTCTTCCTCCTTACCTGTGTCTAATAATATTTTACCCTTGAGATATTGAGCCTCGGCTTCCGAGCGTTCAAAATTCATAGCTTCTTCGAGATTTTTCAAAGCGGAAGTGAAATCTTTACGATCGATTAGTATTTTGGCGAGTTCGATGTAGGCAAGACCATCAGCTTGACCTCTTAATTCTAATAATCTTTTGGTGGCTTCTTTCTCGTTTCCTTCTTTTTTTAAGGACAACGCGTACAGAAGAGATGCTTCAGGTAATGATGATTTCATGAAGTATTCTTTTGCTTTGCCCGGATTTCCCGAATTAAACTCGATTCTGCCAAGTTCCAAAAAAGCTTTATCTTTGAATTCGCTAGATTTTGAGGCTTTTGTTAAAAAGCGAATTGCTTGGTCTTTTCTTCCCATTTTTAGGAAAGCAAGTCCCGCTTTATAATAACTGTCGGGTTCATCGGAATATTCGAGATAAGTTATCGACTCGTTGTATTTTCCTGAATTAAATAAAATATTGCCAACAAGGCTATTAACTTTTCCTTCCAGTCCGCTGCCGCTTAATTTTCTCAGCAAATCTCTTCCTTCCTTTTCCATTTCGGAACTTCCCGATAACTTATTCACAGATAGCAGGATGCCTTGTATTCCCAAAAGAGTTAGCGAAGAAGCGTTAACGCCGGAAAGTTTTTCTTTTGTCAGGTCAAATGCTTTTGTGTAGTATTTATATGCAGAGTCGAATTTTGCCTGGTCAAAATAATTATCGCCAAGTAGTAAGAAAGATTCTGTTAAAATTTCGGCATCATAAGATTCGGCAATCATTGAATATAATTGTTCGTTGGAAGCTCTCAGATCATTGTTTTTTCTTAAGGTAAGAGCGGTATAATAGGAACTTATCTGGCTGTATTCCGAGAGGGAAAAGTTCTTTTTTATGTTTACAAATTCTTCTATTGCTTTGTTATATTCTTTGTTTTCAAGTAACATTTTTCCGAGATTGAACAGGGCTTCCGGTTTTCGTTCTCCCTTTACCTGGCGGTAAGCGCGCTCCGCGGATTTTAAATCACCCATTGCATTAGCCGCGTTTCCGAGCTGGAGATATATTTCTGCTCTACTGCAAAAATCAGGGAACTTCTCCGATAATTCTTCGAGATTATGGAAAGCCATATCGTATCTCTTGAGCCCCATCCACGCCCATCCCTTTGCTTCCAGTACATACGGGGTTAAATCGGGACACTCTTCTAAGTTGATTTTGTTATATTCTTCCAGAGCTTTTCTGTATTCTTTTGTGCTTTGATAAATATCGCCTTTTAGCATATGGACTTTATGGATTTCGTTTCCTTTCGGAAATTTTTGTTCGTAAGATTCTAAAAGGCTTAAAGCGTTTTCAAACTCATTTAATTTTTTCTTTGTTACGGCGGCTTGAAATAGTGCAAGATTTACGGAGCCCTGATTTTTTTCGACTACTTCCATAAACTTTGAATATGCATCACCGTATTTTCCCTGAATTAGTAAAATGTTTCCTATCTCAACGCGTGACTCATCCCATAAGTCTCCCGCAATGTTGTTCAAATATTCCATGGCCTGTTTGTAATCCCCGAGTTTTTTGTAAATTCGAGCAATTTCAAAAAGGGCTTCATTTCGGAGGGTGGAACTATTTTTACTTACCAGGTGCAGGTTTAAGAGCGATTCTTCAGTTTTTCCCTGTTTATTCAAAGATAGTGATTTCCAGTACATCGCGTCCAGGAAATAAGGATCGCTTCCCGATAGTTTATCAAAATATTCTATGGCTTTATCATAATTACCCCTTTCATACTCTATTAAGCCTATTCTATAATTAGAAAAACCCGAAAGAGAGGGGTCGGCGATTGCGACTTTTTGCTGATATTGAATTGCTTTTTCTATATTTCCGTTGTTTTCGTTAATATCGGCAAGGTATGAATACGCGCGGGCGGTATATTTGCCTTCGGGATATTCTGCTAAGTATTCGGTAAAAGCTTTTTCTGAATTTTTATCCTTGGAGAGAAAAAGTGATTTTGCGTTAAGAAAAGTTCCTTCTTCTTCGTATTCTCCTTTAAGTCCCGAGAAAATAGATGCTGCTTTTTCGTAATTTTTTAAAGCCATATAAGCCCATCCTATACTTAATTTGCTGTAGGGGAGAGAGGATTTTGAATAATGTGCTAAAGCCTGTTGGTAATCTCCTTTACCGTAGTAGGCTTCTCCCAGATACAATTCTCTTTTATTCTTATCTGTGATACTTTTTATTACTTCTATCGCCGGATCAAAATTATTTAATTTTATTTCAGTTTTGGCCCACTCTATGAGTAAATCTTCCTTTTTGGAAGGATATTTAAAAACAAATTCTTTACATTTTACGATAGCTTTTTCAAAACTTCCCTGCTGATTTAGTGTTTTGACTAACATAACGGAAGCTTCCGGAGCGAATATGCTGTTAGGGTAGTTGTTTATGAAATCTACAAGTTCTGTTTCCGCGAGGTCGTAAAGGCCATCTTCGAAAAGCCCTTTCGCGTATTTGAATTCGTTTAACGGATTGAGCGATAAAATGAGCAGAAGAAAATTCATTTCTTTACCTCCTCACATAGAGAAACGCAGTAACAGGCAATAGCTTCGTTTTTCCCGATACTGCCCAGACCTTCATTTGTTTTCGCTTTTACGGAAACATTAGACATATCTATACCAACAGTTTCCGCGATATTTTTTCGCATGGAGGAGATGTAAGGAGCCATTTTTGGTGACTCAGCTACTATTGTTGTATCGATGTTGATAACTTTACCGGGAATTATCTGCATCGTTTGCTTAAGTAGAAATAAGCTTGAGGCATCTTTAAAGGTATCGTCAGTGTCGGGAAAGTATATACCAATATCATTTAGAGCAAAGGCGCCGAGGAGTGAGTCTATGATTGCGTGTATGAGTACATCCGCGTCTGAATGTCCGAGAAGTCCGAGATGGTTTTCTATTTCAACTCCTCCTATTATGAGTTTCCGATTTTCTGCCAACCGGTGAATATCGTATCCGAAACCTATTCGCATATTCATTAATGCCAATATTAATACCTAAAATAAAAGCTTTTGTCAAGGGAGACCGACCCACAACCTTAAAACAACAAAAATATTCTCACACAAAGACACAAAGAACACAAAGCCCTTCCACACAACCCTTATATTATGTTTGTTTTAACTTCCCAACCGCCTAACTTTCTAACGTCCTAACTAAAATAATTACCCCAGAGAACACAGAGGAAAAAAACTCACAGAGACCACAGAGTTTTTTGTTGTTTTTTTTAACTGCTAACTACTCTCTATTTACTATTTAAATTATCGTCCTATCTCTTTCTGAACCAGATGTTTATTGTCCCGCACCCAGTTATAATACTCTGTTCTTTTAAGTTTGGAAGCTGCATCCTTATCCAAAACAACATTTACATAACTATGCAGCTGTAAAGCGCTGGCCGTTATTTGACTTGTTACGGGTCCTTCGATGAATTTGGCACAGACGTCAGCTTTCTTTTTTCCGTTTGCTATAAGAAGTGTTTTTTTAGCTTCCAAGATAGTTCCTATCCCTATAGTAATAGCAAAACGAGGTACATCTTTCATGTTATCGAAGAAACGAGCATTATCTTCTATTGTTTGTTTATATAATGCCTTTATTCGCGTGCGGCTGGCAAAGGAAGATCCCGGTTCATTAAAAGCAATATGTCCATCAGCTCCAATACCAAGTATTTGAAGATCTATACCGCCTACTTTTTTAATTTGTACTTCATACCAGGTACAGAATTGTTCAGGGTCTTTTATATTTCCCTGTGGTATAAAAACATTTTCCGGGTTTATATTAATATGTTTAAACAGGTTTTCCCACATAAAATAGTTATAACTGTTTTTGTGTAACGGAGCCAGCCCCAGGTATTCATCTAAATTGAAAGATTTTACTTTAGAGAAATCCAATCCTTCTTCTTTATGTATTCTTACGAGTTCTTTGTAGGTGCCAATAGGCGTATCTCCAGTTGCCAGGCCTAATACAAGATCATGTTTTTTTCTGATTTCTTCAGCAATTATTTGAGCAGATACTCTGCTCATTTCATCGTAATTAGAAGCAATAGTTATTTCCATAATATTACCTACCCCCTTTTATTTTATTTTGAACTTTTGGTTTTTAAAAATAATTATTCTTTTCGGTTTGTCAACAGCAGTATAATAGTTAGTAGAAAGTAGAGAGTAGTGAGTAGTAAAAAAACAAAAAATCTTGTGACAATCTGTGTAATCTTGTGGCAATTTTTAGGGATTAGGATTTTGGGTTTGGGATTTAGAAAAAACAAACAAGAAATATTTGTGTGATTTGTGCTATTCGTTGTTCCTTGTTTTTATTTTTGAAATTTGATTTGTAGTTTTGTATTTTGATATTTGATTTTTACATTTTTTTGAAGCCTTGCGGATGTTGAGAAATAATCTTAATTTATAATCTATGGTTGAGATTTCGCTAAAAGACATACCGGAACTTTCCGGAGTTTATCATTTCCGTGATGAGGAGAAAATACTTTATATAGGTAAAGCAAAGAATTTGAAAAAAAGAATCAATAGTTATTTTACCCGTAAAAATTCCATAAAAGAAAGTAAAATATTATATGAAGCCAAATTTTTAGATTATACGGCTACATCTAATGAATTGGAAGCTCTTATATTGGAAGAAAATGAAATAAAAGAACACCAGCCAAAATATAACGTGAGATTAAAGGATGATAAAAGATATCCATATATTAAGATAACTATAAAGGATGAATATCCGAGGGTCTTTTATACCCGAAAAATCGAAGATGACGGGTCTCTTTTTTTTGGTCCCTTTGCAGATGTAAAGGCAGTTAAAAGAGCGCTTAAAACGCTTATAAGCGTTTTTCCGGTGAGGACATGTAAAGGAAAAAATTTACCCTATAAAGTTTGCCTTCAGTATCATATTAATAGATGTTTGGGACCATGTATAGGAAAAATAGAAAAAGAAGAATATAGAGAGATGATCGATGAAATAGTCGATTTTCTCAAGGGTAAAACAAAGAAGCTTGAAAAAATTATTAATAATAAAATGAGAGAATCAGCCGCGAAATTGAATTTTGAGATGGCTGCTGTTTATAGAAACCAGATAATGAGTCTCAGGGATCTCGCAAGGAAGCAGAGAATAGTGTTAGAGGATAAAAAATCCAGAGATGTGATTGGAATCAGCGTCAAATCCGGGAAGGCTTGTGTTTTCGTTTTTCAGATAAGAGAAGGAAAGATGGTTAATACTGAGAGATACATACTTCGTTCGAGTGAAGAGGTACCGGTGAAAGAATATCTCAAGAGGTTTCTCCCCTGGAAATATCTGAATATATCCTATATTCCTAAAGAGATTCTAATTCCGGTAGAAATAGAAGATAAAAATTTGCTGGAAAATCTTTTTTTGTGTAGAATTAAAGTACCAAGGAGAGGGGATTTGAAAGGACTAAAGGAAATGGCGATTAAAAATGCGAAACTTGAATTGGAAAGGGAACTTGCTCGTCCGGTGACCGGCTTAAATGATTCTTTAGGTGAGCTTCAGAAACTTCTTATGCTCGAGAGTCTTCCGGTGAGAATAGAAGGATTCGATATTTCTAATATTAGCGGTTCCGATTCGGTGGGTTCTTGCGTTGTGTTTGTAAATGGTTTTCCCGCAAAGGAAAAATACAGACGTTTTAAAATCAAAAACGTTGAAGGAATTAACGATCCTGCCATGATAGGTGAAATTGTCGGTAGAAGGATTAAAAAATTGATAGAAGAGAAAGATTTACCCGATTTGATTTTGATCGACGGAGGAAAAACACAGTTAAATGGAGCTTTGAAGGCTATGGGTAAAGTTGCACGCTTAAAAATACCTGTTATAGCGTTGGCTAAGAGAGCAGAGGAAGTACATTTGCCGAGCGGAGAAATTATTTCTTTGCCTTTAAGCTCTAAGGCTCTGAAACTCTTAATGAGAATACGCAATGAGGCTCACTCATTTGCTCTTAGTTATCATAAAAAACTCAGAAGAAAAAAACTTTCTCTTTCGGAATTGGATGAGATTGAAGGTATAGGCTATAAGCGTAAAATTGCTTTGATTCAGCATTTTGGTTCAAAAGACAGGATACTTACGGCATCTAAAGAAGAAATTAGAGAAGTTACGGGAGTTGGAGATAAATTGGCTGATATTGTTTATAATTCTCTTCATTAACGGGATTATTCTTTGATTTGATATTATTACTGCTTTCCATATCATCAGAAGTATTAATTATAGAGTCACCGGATACGTCCGAAATTGCTCTCGGTTATCCCTTTGTCATTAAAAACTCTGATAGTTTGTGGTGTGGAGAAGAGCTTTTGTCCCGCGATTCGTCATATATAATAGATTACAAAAGAGGTGTTTTAAGAATTAAGAAGGATTGTTCTCTACCTCTGAGATTTAAGTTCTTACATCTGGATTTTATGTTGAATGAAAGCTACTCAAGGTGGGCTCCGGATACTTCCAGGTCTTTACCTGCTGGGATTGTAGAAGAGTCTAGTTGGCAGGATGGCGATAAACTTATAATAAGTGGGAATAAAGGTTTATTTGTAGATGTAAGAGCGAACAGGACTGATATAAGCCAGAGTTTATGGATGAGGATAGGGGGTAGCGCCGGGCAGTTCGATGTTTCCGGAGTTCTTTCCGATGAAAATATTCCTAAAGGTAACGTGGTTTCGCAGAATTTGCGGGAAATAGATGAGATTTTTATCGAAGCAGTTTCCGATGATATATCTATCAGAATGGGGGATATTGTAACTACTGAGGAGGAAGTAGATAAAAAATTGCTTGGGCTTTCTTTCGCCTGGAAAGACTTATCCGGAGTAGCGGGGATTTCTAAGGCTAAATATGGGAAAATTACGTTTAAAACAGTCGAAGACAAACAGGGTCCCTATAAAATTAATCCGGAAGAAGGAATAAGTGGTGTTTCAATAGTAAGAGGTTCAGAGCAAGTTTGGCTTAATGGCAAGCTGCTGGCGAGGGGAATAGAAAAAGATTATGTAATTAATTACCTGGAAAACACTCTCACTTTTAATTCCTCTGTTTTTCTTGATAATGAGTCGGTGGTTCTTGTTCTTTTTCAATATAGTATTTACGGAGAAAGTAATATGTTCTATGAAACCGCGTTTGAGAGTGATGATTATTCTTTTTCTTTCCGTCGCGAAGAAGATTTCTCGGAAAAAGATTTAATCGAATCCTATCCCGATTCAGGTTTTGGATACAGATATAATTCTACATATGTTGGAGAGGGAAATGGTGATTACCAGCTGTTGGATTCCATTTTTGTTTATCAGGGTTACGAAAAAGGCTCTTACGAAGTGTATTTTGAGTGGATCGGAGAGGGAAACGGTGAATATGAGTATGTGGATTCATTACATTACTTTCTCTGGACAGGAGATGGTCCGTTTTCGCCTAAAAGGAAAGTTCCTTTAGGGGAAGAAGATAACTTGTTTTCATTAGGCTTAAACAAGAGTTTAAAAAATTTTGATATATCGGGGAGATTAAAAGCAAGAAGAATTAGAATTCCAGTAGGAGGAGAGGGAAAAGATGGTCTAAATGCCAGTTTTAAGTCCAGGTATAAGCCATACGATTTTTTAAGTTTCTTTTTTGATTATTCCGGGAAAACTTCGAATTTTGTTGTTAGGGAATGGGAAGGAGAGAAAGATTTATTGAAAACCTGGGAAATGGCTAATTACCCTTTAGATTTTTTGGAAAGTGGTATAGAATTTGTGCCCAATTCGAGAATGGAATGTTCCTATGTTTACGGGAAAGCGGATACTCTCCGTAAGGATAAAATAAATTTTAAAATCTCTCCTTTATTTTTTTATTGGGATAATATTAGAGGGAAGCGGCTGGATTTAAAAGGAGGATTTTTATTTTCCGGCTATGAGATTTCATATAGAGATTTAAGTAGAGGTGAAGATTACAGAAGAGAGTTTTTTGCCGGTAGCTCATATTTAGGTCTTTTATATGGATTAGAGGGAGGAAGTCGAGGTGATACTGCAAGGGTATATGTCGGAAAGACAAATCTGAAATATAAAAATCTCTCTTTAGTTGCGTCGCATATTTACAGGATGAATTTAATTTCAGGGCAGTCAGAAAGGATTACCAATGGGAGCTTTGATATGAATTTAAACTTAAATTCTTTTTATTTGAGAAGTAAGTTTGATGTTTCTAAGAAAAGAGCGAGTGTCTGGGAAAGATATTATCAGAAGGTGAACTCCGGGGGAGGAGATTATTCCTTTGATTCGACAGCAAATGTTTATTATGAGAATCCTTATGGAGATTATGTGGAGAGAGTTGTATATACAGGGGAGGAGAGGGATTCGAGAGAATATTCGGCAAATATTTCCGTCCGCTCCGAGCGAATTGTTTTGCTGAACGGGTATATAAATTCGACTTATAGTCCGAATTTGATGTCTCGAAATGATGGTTCGATAAGTCTTAAATTTCCGGAAAAGAGTAAAAACAGAATCTTTTTCAGAAATAGTTTTAAATACAGTAGCGGAGGGACTTTTTGGAGGGGGGCAGACCGTAATTATACAAAGGTTGATTTTGGCTGGGAGAATAGTGCTAAAGGATATAAAGAACTTGGGGGTACAAGGGAGTGGAGCAGTGAAGAGGACAAATGGGGAGGTTTTTTAAGTTTTTGGAATGATGAAGGAATTGAAATAAAACTCGAGGAAATCTTAACCACGGGAGAAGATACGCTTATTTCTTCGATTTTGGAACTGGGTTATAGACTTTTTGGAGAAAGGAAAAGCGGTTTATTTCAGGTAACTCTGGGTTACAACTATTATCCGGATGGTAGTGTTAATTCCTATAGGATGAACGATCTTTATCCTCCCGGATTTTTTTATGATTTTACCTCTTCTGTAACATTCGATTTAACCGAGATGGTTCATCTGGTAACAAATGCGACTATTCATAAACTGAGTGGCGGGGAAATTTATTATACAGGTAGAATAGGAATCACTGCCGATTTTTCTCCGTAACTGCCCCTTGACTTATAGCTTTACTTTTATAGAATAAATTTATGAATATTATTTTGTTTGAGGACAAAAAAGTAATTAATTTCTATCCTATTTCCAGGTTGCGTACGATCGATGAGATTAGAACAGGAATGTGGACACAGAAGGAGAGAGCCTTTTTAAAATTTAAAACAAAGCCATTAAGTTATTCTTTAAGAGAATATTACGGCGATGAATTTAAAGTGAAGGGAGATGCGCTTTTTCTGAATTCGAGATTAAAAGATTTCGATTTTTTTAATAATTTGGAAAATAATACATGTGTTATCAATAAAGATGGGGAAGTTCTCGGTTATAAAAGTAATAAGATTATTGAAGGGGATAAGTTCGATGGATTTAAAGTGGTCGTAGAAGAAATTCCGATGTATAATTTTATATGGGATGTTATAGCCGATTTGCCCGAAAGATTAACGGCGGATTTAGTCGGTGATCCGTCTTTAGGCAAAATATCCAGTCCGGTTGGTGACTTTGTTCATATCAGAAACAAAAAGAATGTTTATATAGGTAATAACGTTGAGCTTGGTGAGGCCGTTGTCCTCGATGCCCGGCATGCTCCTGTTTGGATTGATGACGGTGCGGTTGTAGAAAGCCATTGTTGCATTATCGGGCCTGCTTATATAGGCAAAAAGTCAAAAGTGAAGCCGGCTAGTCTTTTGGATATTGTTTCAATTGGTGATGTTGTTAAAATTTCCGGCGAGATTGAGGGAACTATTTTTCAAGGTTATTCAAATAAACAACATTTAGGGTTCCTTGGGCATGCTTTTGTCGCCGAGTGGGTCAATTTGGGTGCCGGGACAACTAATTCTGATTTAAAAAATAATTATAGTAAAGTAAGCGTAATTTTAGAGGGAAAACGTTACGATACTGGTATGCAATTTCTTGGTACTATAATTGGAGATCACTCAAAGGCTGCAATTAATACTACTTTTAATACTGGTACAATTGTCGAACCATTTTGTAATATATTTGGAAGGGGATACCCTCCTAAATATGTACCTCCTTTTAGTTGGTGGGGAGACGACATCGAAGAATATAAGCTGGATAAGGCTATTGAGACAGCGACTATGGTTATGAAAAGAAGGGGTGTAGATTTGAGTGAGCATTATAGAAAAAAAATTGAGCAGCTTTTCATAGAAGCTAAAGACATCAGAAAAAAATAAATTAATATTAGGTTTTTCCCTAATTCCACTATTGACTTTTTCTCGTTTCTTCTTATAATAGTTATTAAATGGGAAAAATGGAAAAATTTCATAAAATCGTTACAGTGGAGTTGCTTTCGACGATTGATCATAAATTGAGAGGTGTGCAGCAATTTATTGTAGCGCTCCGCGGACTAATCGAAGAAGATGTTCTTAATGATTTGGCCGAAGAAGTTGGTGAGTTGCAGGCTCTTTATGAACCTTTTCTAAAACTCCGAGATTTAGATCTGCAAGAAGTTGATTTGGGAAAGTTTTTAGGGGATAATTATAATATGCAATCAGGGGCTTCCTGTATTGTCAAGGTGGATAAAGAAAAGCTCGATTTTGTTCTTGATTTTTTTAATGAATTTTCAGAAGGAAATTATGAATTATCTGTTAAGCCTGCTGGCAAGGGTTGTATTGTTAGTTTGGTTTCTCCTTCGTTTTCCGAATTATCTATTGATTATTTTGACGAACTTTCTGGTGAGGTTGATCGCCTTCCGTTTTTTGCTATTAAGAAAGTACTTGGAAGAATGGGTGCCGAATTTTCTATTGAAGGAGAAGAAGTATCTATTGAATTTTTGCGTCCAGGTGAAATATAAGCCTGGATTTTTACTATTTCCCGGGATTTAAGATTCGTTTCTGTTTAGTGCTGGTTTGTTAATCTTCAGTTTCTTTTTTTAAATCGTAGAGAAAATTATGTGCTTCTTTTGGTGTCATATTATCGGGATTGATATTTTTGATTTTGTTTAGTAAGATGTTTTCTGTTTGAAAGAGTGAAGTTTGTCTTGTTTTTGGGGGATGCTTTCTCGTTACCCGGTCATCATCTCTTAAATCCGCAAGTAAATCTTTTGCACGCTCAATTACGTTATCAGGTAACCCCGCAAGTTTCGCAACTTCGATACCATAACTACGATCCGAAGAGCCCCTTTTTACGTTTCTTAAAAATATAACTTCGTCTTCGGTTTCTTTTACGGATACATTATAATTTGCTACTGTTTTATAATATTCTTCCAATTCAGTTAATTCATGATAGTGAGTCGCAAAAAGGACCATTGGTTTTTCGGGTATTGAGTTAAGATACTCAATTACAGACCAGGCAATAGAAAGTCCATCGTAGGTACTGGTTCCTCTGCCGACCTCGTCTAAGAGGACGAGGCTTTTACTTGTAACGTTATTTAGTATGTTTGCAGTTTCATTCATCTCGGCAAGGAAGGTAGAAACGCCTCGAGCCAGATCATCAGACGCTCCGATACGAGTGAAAATACTATCTATTATTCCTATCTCAGCGTTTTTCGCCGGTACATAAGAGCCCATTTGTGCCATTATAGTTATTAAAGCTATCTGGCGTAAATAGGTCGATTTGCCGGCCATATTAGGTCCGGTTAGAATTATTACACTTTCTTTTTCGTTTAAATCGACATTGTTTGGAATAAACTCTCCTTCTTTTAAGATTTTTTCTACTACAGGATGCCTTCCTTCTGAAATTTTAATACCCTTGTTAGTTGATATTTTAGGACGGGAGTAATTATGAGTTAAGGCAAGTTCGGTAAAGTTAGCTGTTATATCTATTACCGAAATACCAGAAGCCGTTTCCTCGAATTCATCAATATTTTGCTGTAGTTTTTTTATTAAATCTTCGAAGAGTTCTTTTTCGATTTCACTTTGTCTTTCCTCTGCCCTTAGTATTTTTGACTCGAAATCTTTTAATTCCTCGGTTATGAATCGCTCGGAATTAATAAGGGTTTGTTTTTTTATGTAATTTTCCGGAACCCCTTTAAGTTTTGCTTTGGTAATCTCAATATAGTATCCGAAAACAGAATTATAGCCAACTTTAAGTTTATCGATTCCTGTTTCCTTTCGCTGTTTTTCTTCATATTTTAAGACCCAATTTTTACCTTCCGAGGCTATTTTTCTTATTTCGTCCAATTCTGGACTATATCCTTTTTTAAAAATACCCCCATCGCTTATTTTTACGGGAGGATCTTCTACGATCGAATTTTCTATTAAATTTATTGTTTTTCTTAAGTCCTTTATTTTTTCGACTTGATTTTTAAAAATTGGTGAATTAAGGGAAGAAATTATTTTCTTAAGTTCCTCTGCGTTGGAAAGTGACATTTTCAAAGAAATTAAATCTCGTGGAGTTGCTCTACCAGTAGATATGCGTCCTGTAATACGCTGGATATCATAAATATCCTTGAGTTTTTCTTGGGTGTCTCTTAGGATATTTCTTTTAAAAATTAACTCTTCTATACCATCAAATCTTTTCTCTATTTCGAGTTTGTTAGTAGAGGGAAACAATAGCCATTTTTTCAGAAGGCGGCTTCCCATGGAGGTTAGGGTTTTATTTATTGTATCTAAAAGAGCTCCTTTTTGGTTTCCATTAATTTTAGTGATCAGTTCAAGATTTTTAATAGTTGCACCATCTAAGGACATGCCGTCTTTGGGATTAAAATGAGAGATTTTTTTTATGTGCTTTAATGTTGTTTTTTGATTTTCGGTTATGTAAGAAAGCAGTGCTCCAGCCGAACAGACTGCAGAAGAAGTTTCTGCGAGACCAAAAGAATCTATCTTTAAAATTCCAAAATGATCTTTAATAAGTTCTAAAGCGAAATCTATGTCAAATCTATATGGTTCAATTTTTGTAATAGGAATAGTGTCCGGTAATTCTGTTTGCATTCCTTCAGGTATAATTAATTCTTTAGGGGATAGCCGGTTTAATTCATCAATCAAATTTTTTATTTCGCCAGCTTGAAATTCTCCGGTAGAAATATCGGAAAAAGCAAAGCCATAAGTATTTTCATCCTTTATAACAGCTGCGAGGTAATTGTTGTCTGTTTCTTTTAACAAAGAAGGTCTCATTACAGTTCCCGATGTTATAACTTCAACGACTTCTCTTTCTACCAAACCTTTGGATGCTTTTGGATCTTCTATTTGTTCGCAAATTGCTACTTTTTTTCCTGAACGTACAAGTTTTTCGATATAAGAATCAGCCGCTTTAATGGGGATACCCGCTAGTGGAACTCTGACGTCTTTACCCATGGGTTTAGATGTTAAAGTGATATTGAGAGTTTCGGAAGCGGTTTTTGCGTCTTCATAAAACGTTTCATAAAAATCGCCTATATGAAATAGTAAAACTGAATCTTGGTATTTTTTCTTGATTTTTAAGTACTGTTTAAGGATTGGAGTCAAAAGTTATGAAACCGTGGAAACCCTTATTTTTGATTTTTTCTAAGTGTTCTTCCGCCTCTATTCTTGTGTCGAACTTTCCGGAAAATATTTTCGAGTATGAACCTGCTTTCTTTATAAAGTATTCTACATTATTTTCTTTAAGCTTTCCCACAAAGTACTCCAGCCATTTTTCGTCTTCGTATGCTCCAAGCTGAATAGAGTAAAACCCTTGCTCTTTTTTTTCTTGCACTTGTTGGATAGTCTTTTCCGGTTTAATATTTTTTTCTTCTGGTGCAGTTTTTTTTTCGTCAGTAACGGAAAATATATTTTTGTTTTTTTCTTTTATCTCCTTAACTTTAGTTGAGTCGCCAACATTTTTGTAGCATAATTCTAACCAGTAACATGTTTTTGAATAAAGAGTAGATTTGGGTCCTCTTTTATATATAAGTTCAAAATGGGAGATCGTTTTATCGAAATCTCCTAAAATGTAGTAAAGCATTCCTATTCTAAAAAGAGAGGAATCTGCGTGAGGAGTATTCGGTGCTTCCTTTATTATTTGCCTGTAATATTCAACTGCTTCGAGTGGATTTTTTATTTTTACAGCCTTTTGATATTTTTCTTTAGTCGAAGCTTCAACATTTATGAGTATAAGTAAAATAGAAAATATCATAGGCTAAGTATTTAATATCTTATATGTTTGATAGTACCGAAAGAGCCGCAACTATTACATTTCCAGCTAAATTCTTCAGTTTCGTTACTACATTTAGAACATTTAAATAATTTTCTTTTATCCATCATGGTTTTGATTTTTGTAAGATACTCGGAAACCATTTTATCGTCTATATCATTGGAAATAATAGCTATTGACAGGAGAATATTGTAATTATTCAAATTGAAGTTTTTTAAAGACTCTTCGAGAATTTCCTTTGCTTTTGCTATTTGGCCTCTTTTTTTAAGTATTGAGATATAGGACGCGAGTATATATATATTATCAGGATTTTTTTCAAATTTGCTTTTTAAATAAGGTTCAAGAACCCCGAATTGTCCTTCTTCGAACATGTATTCTTCAAGTAAAGGAAGATATAAATGCGCTTTGCCCGGATCGATAGATATACTCTTTTTAATATATTCAAGTCCCTCGCTCTCATCTCCTTCAGAGATCAAAAGTTTTCCGTGTAAATAATAGGCGTATGATATATTTCCTTTTTCTCCGATTGAAATGAATTTATTCGTTTTTTTATTATCCTTTTTTAAAACTTCACAAGCGAGGTAAGTCGCATAGTGAGCAAGCTTCTCTGTATCGAAAGCTTTTTTGGCAACGTTGAATGCTTTATCCCATTTTTTCAATTTTTCGTAAATATCCATCAATTTGTTTGATAATATTGGATTTTGAGGATTTTTGTGGTAGAGAGTTTCTAATATCGGGAGAGCTTTTGCCCAGTCTTTATTTTTTAAATAATCTTCCGCCAGAGATTCTTTTAGCTTGTTTTTTTGCTCCTTGTCGAGAAGGGGATTTACGAGGAGATTCTTATGAATCTTTATTGCTTTTTTTACTTCACCTTTTTCTCTTAACAGAGTTCCGATATAAAGATAGCTTTCAGTATCCGAAGGATCTCTCTCCACTACATCTCGAAACAATTCTATTGCTTTATCTTTTTTTCCTTCAATCATCGCTTCAAGTCCTTTTAGGTAGGAAGTACGCTGGCCACGGCACTTGATTTTTTCCGACATTCTGGAGAATATCGTTAAGCCTAACCAGATAAGTACAAAAAAAAGAACGAGATATACTAACAAGTTCATCCGATAGTTTCCTCCTCTTCATCTTCACCTTCATCTGTTAGCAGTATTTCTTCGGGTTTTTCTTCCTCTTCTTCTTCAAAAGGTAGATTCTTTAGCGCTTTTATTTCTTTTTGCAAATTTATATTTTCCTTTGTTATTTCTCTCATTTGCAATTTCATTTTTATAGTGTTTACGCCCGATATAATTATTGTAAGAATAAATCCAATCAGTATAGATTCAATTACCAGCAAGGTTAAGGGGATATCTTCAAAATGCCATTTCAAAAGGTAAAAATTGACTAAAGTGTTTCCGTTTTGACTACCAATGATAATTCCGAAAATAAGTAGTATACCTAAAATTACCGATATTATCAAAGTCATGTATATGCCTCCTTTTTTATTCTCCCTACAGGTACCCAACCGTTAATTTTATATATCTTGATGATATATTCAAATCCTATTTTAGCAACCCCGGAAAGTGCGATTATTTTTCCGTTTTTAGCTTTTCCTATTTTTTGACCTTTCTTTCCATTTTTAATAATTAAAACCGAAATTTCTCTTCCCAATAATTCTTTTGCCTTTTCTCCCGTAATTTTATTCTGAGTAGATATTAAAAGCTGCAAACGTCGCTTCTTTACTGAATTTTCTATTTGATTGTTAAAAAGGGTGGCAAGGGTGCCTTCTCTTTCGGAATAAGCGAACATGTAAGCCTGGTCAAAACGGATTGTTTTAACTACGTTCAAAGTTTCTTTGAAATCTTCTTCTGTTTCCCCCGGAAAACCGACAATTATATCTGTGGTAAGTGTCAGGTCGGGCATAAATGAGCGCGCTTTTTTTGTCAAATTTATATAGTAGTTCTTAGTATATCTGCGTATCATTTTCTTGAGTATTTTATCGGAGCCGGACTGTATGGGAAGATGAAGATATTTGGCGATAATAGGAGACTGCGCCATAACGGGGAATAAGTTATCCGGTAAATCGGCAGGATGAGAAGTCAAAAAACTTAAGAGTTTTAATCCTTTAATTTTACTTACTTTTTTTAAAACGTCAGGAAAATTTAAACCTTTATAAGAGTAGGCATTTATGTTTTGTCCCAGAAGAGTGATATCATTAGCTCCTTCATTTACGAGTTTTTCGGCTTCTTCCAGGATATCCTCTATGGGGCGGCATCTTAATCTGTTCCGCAGGTATGGAACGATACAGTACGAACAAAAGTTGTCGCAACCTCTCGTAATAGAGAGATATGCACTTGTTTCGCGTGCTTGCGTAAATATATCAGAATAATGTTCTCCTGATTTTTCAGGCAAAACCCCGGTATTTTTTGTCTTGATAGCTTGGGTAAGAAATCTATAAGAATTGGGAGGAGCGATAAAATCAACAACAGGATGATTCATAAGTTCTTTATTATGTTTGGCTACACAGCCAAGGACATAGACTGAGATATCGGGTTTTTCTTTTTTTAATCCTTGTAAGGAATTCAATCTTCCAAGGATCCTTTCTTCCGCATTTTCTCTTACTGCGCAGGTATTAAAAAATACGTGATCTGCTTCTTCCGGCGTAGTGACTTCTTCGAAATTTTCTTTCAATAAAAGGTTTTTGACCATTTCGGAATCGTATTTATTCATCTGACACCCATAGGTGCGTATATAGAATTTATTCTTTTGTTTCTCCATAAACCAAACCTTTTTCGAATTTTAGAAGTTTTATCGGAACGATACCTTTTTTCTTACCGTTTTCAGGAAAGTGTACTTTTATGTAATTAGGGGTTATTCCTGTTAAGTGTTTTTCATCTAACTCACTGGTTCCCTCGATTATTACTTTAAAAGTTCTTCCGAGATTTTCAGATACGAATTTTGCTCTCTGGGATTCCCCGAGTTTTTTAAGCCTGATTGCTCTTTCTTTCCGCACGGAATCTTTTACCTCATTGGGGTAAAGATTTGCTAGAGTGTAAGGTCTCTCGGAATATCTGAAAATATGAAGATGGCTAAAGCCTGCTTCTTTTACAAGGTTCTCCGTATCCGTAAAATCTTCTTCGATTTCTCCGGGAAATCCCACTATAAAGTCTCCGGCTATCCGAATATCTTTTCTTATTTCTCTCAATTTTTTAGAAATCATAAGTGTTTTCTCTCTTGTATATTTTCTTTGCATTCTTTTAAGGATTTTATTACTTCCGGATTGCTGGGATAGATGCACGTACGGCATAAGATTTTCGTTTTCGAAGAGTTTGATGAATTCATCATCCAGATAGTTAGGCATCAGAGAAGTTAAACGGATTCTGATATTAAAACGCAGGAGTTCCTTTAGAAGTTCTTTTAAGCCTTTATTTTTGTGCCGGTAGTTTCCGATATGAATACCCGTTATAATTACTTCCTTGTACCCATTATCTATAAGTTTTTCGATATTTTCAATAATTTTATCTTCCGGTATCGAATAGCTCTCTCCTCTCGCGTAAGGTACTATACAGTAAGCGCAGAAGTTATTGCATCCGAACTGGATAGGAAGGTAAGGCCGGGATCTGCTACTTGTGGTTTCGAATTCTTTATCTGTCAGGCTATTTTCATCGCATTCATATTTTTCTTCAAATTCGTCCGGAAAGAGTTTAGCCTGACAACCAAGAATTTTTACTTCTTTAGCGTTTCTTTTTGCTTTTCTATAGAGCTTTCTACTTTCCGACCCTGCTCTCGCAGTAACAGCGCAGGTGTTTATATAGGCAATGTCGGGGTTCTCATTGATTGAGACCACCTTATTACCTTCTTTAATATGTTTTTGTTTTAAACAATTGGTATAAAATTGATTGATTTTACACCCTAATGTGTCAAAAGATACTTTCATAGCAACAATTTAGATGAATATGGTTACTTGTCAATCCCGCCACATCCCATGGGAATTTTTTAACCACGAAACACACTAAATACACGAAAAATTTGTTGTGATTTTTTACAAATAAAAACTAAAACCTGAGTTTAATCTTCCTCCTTTTTTTCTAATTTCTTTGGTAGGACTTTTTTCCGTCCCTCTACAAGTAAGCCGGCAACGAAACCGATTATAAGGCTGACAAGTATTATTACTATCTGTGAAACCTGAAACGTTTTAAAGAAAAATCTTAATTCCGTTGTTCCTGCATTATTCCATATAAGAATTGTAACAAGTATTAACAATATAGCCCATATAGTGAGTTTTATTTTCACAGAAACCTCCTGGTTTTGTTAATGGTAGCGGAGATGATATAAAAAGTCAAGGGGATAAACGGGACCGACGAGATTCGAACTCGCGACCTCTGGCTTGACAGGCCAGCGTTCTATCCAGGCTGAACTACGGCCCCAGTAATATCGGAAGTAATAATATGAAGTTACTATCTTTTGTCAAGGGAGAGCCACCCACATCCCCTTTATTAACCACAGAGAGCACAGAGAAAAAAGAACACACAGAGACCACAGAGATTTTATTGTTTTAACTTTCTAACTTCCCAACCTCCTAACTCCCCAACTAAAATATTAGCCACAAAGAACACAAAGCCCCCCGACACACAATCGTTTTTTATTGTTTTTTAAACCTAATTGAATATTTTTAAAATGATAGCATATTATGTGTAAATATTAATAAAACGCTTAAAGGAGGTTTTGTATGAGTTTAAAGAATTATATTTTTATTTTTTCTTTAATTGTTTTATTCTCATTATGTGGTTGCAAGAAAGGAAATCCTAAAGCGGAAAAAATTGCGGTTGAGGCAGCAAGTGAGTGGCTTAATTTGATAGATAACGGTCGGTATGCTGAAAGTTGGGATTTGGCTGCGGAATTGTTTAAAAAGGCAGTAGGAAAAGAGACCTGGGAAAAACAACTAAACGCTGTAAGAGAACCGCTCGGTAAGTTAATAAGTAGAGAAGTTATTAAAAAAGGATACATGACTTCGGTACCCGGTGCCCCCGATGGGGAATATGTGTTGATACAATATAGCACAAGTTTCGAAAATAAGAAAAAAGCAATTGAAACCGTTACTCCTATGAAAGATAAAGACGGCGAGTGGAGAGTTTCCGGGTATTTTATTCGATAAGGGTATAGTTTTGAGGGTAATAGGGTATAGTGAAAAAACTAAACCCTATACCCAGTGCCCTAAGCGCTTTTCAGTATATGTTGACAAGGATGGATTTTCTGTTATAATTTTGATATGGGAGTTAAAGGAAAAGATACAGAGACAAGTAACAAAGTAAAAGGCAAACCTAAACTTCCTGACAAAAAATCGTTCTTGATATGTAACCTGTTTCCGATAATATTTTTCATTGCTATTTTCCTTTTTACCTGGTTACAAATAAAACCTGCTCTAATTGGATACTGGCAGGATCCTGTGTTTTTAATAGATAAAAATTTCTTTATGCAATTTGTCAAATACCCCGGAGGTATTATAAATTACGTAAGTGATTTTATTGCACAGTTTTATGTTTATTCATGGTTAGGAGCGCTTGTAATAACTATTATTTCTGCCATAATTTGTTTATTAACCTTTTACCTGCTTAAATTAATAGGTATTAAAACTGCCCGCACCTTTTTATACCTGATACCGGCTATTCTGCTTATAATTTTTATTAGCGACTATAATTTCCCTATAGACATTGTTATTGGAATATTAACCGGTTTATTGGGTCTTGTTTTATTTGTTAAATTATCAAATCCGTTAATTAAACTGTTTGTATTTATTGTAAGTGCGTTTGCAATATACTATATTTCCGGCGGATCATTGCTTTTTTATTCATTGTTATGTTTGTTTTATATTTTATTAAACAAGCAATATTATGTTAAAACAAAGTTTGCTGCGCTGTTTGTTGTTCTGATATTATCAATATTATTACCTTTATTAGCTAAACAAAACGTGCTGGGTTTAACTACCAAAGATGCATTTTTAAATAACTTACCAAAATTTGATGATTTTAAAGTGCCTGTATTACCATACATTTTGCATTTGTTTTTTGTAATTATTTTATTTATGCCATGGTTTAGTGAATCAAAAGTGTTTAGAAAATCAAGAAAAAAGGCATCTAAAAGATTAAACTGTGAAACACAGATATATTTAATTTCAGCATTTACAGTACTGGTTTGTCTTTCTGCTAATATTAAAACTAATAGGGACATAATAAATATTGAATATCTTGCTCGAAAAGGAGAATGGATAGAACTTATTAAGGAATCAAACAAGCTTAAAAAAGTGGGATTGCCCATTGTTTACCAGATAAACAGGGCGCTTGCGCATAATGGAATGTTACTTGACCAAATGTTTAAATACCCGCAACAGTTTGGAACAAATGGCATTTTTATTTCAAGTGAAAATGCTTACAAAGCACCTATGCATAACAGCGATTTTTATTATGAAATAGGCCATATAAATGAGTCTTTACATTGGGCATATGAAGCATTATCAGTGGAAGGCCCTACACCTGATATTTTAAAAAGACTGGCAATTGGTAATATTTTAAAAGGTGAATACGAAGCGGCTTTAAAATACCTTAAAAATCTTGAAAAAACTGTATTTCATAAAAAATGGTCCCGTTCATATATAGAAGCCATATCTGAAAAGCCTAATTTATCAAGTTTGCCGCAATTGGGAATGATGAAAGATAATATGCCGGATAAAGATTTTATATTTTATTCCAAACATTCACCCTTAGAACTTTCGATGTTACTCGAGAAAAATCCCGAAAACGTTATGGCGTTTCAATATCTTGTAGCTTATCAAATGTTAAATGTTGATCTTGCCGATTTTCCAGTGTTTATTAATAATCTTATAGCTTTAAATTGTAGAGCTTTTCCACGTTATTTTGAAGAAGCTTTAATATTGTTTATGATTAATAGCGGTAATACGGATAAATTTAAGTGGGGACCGTTTACAATAAGTAAGGAAACCGTAAATCAGTTTAACGAATATGATGGTGTTCTTAAATCGTTCAACAATGACATGGAAGCAGCAAAAGATGAGATATATAAAAGTTTTGGGGATACGTACTGGTACTATGCGATGTATATATTCCCAAGTCTAAATAAAAATAATTAAAGGGCGAATTATGAAGAAAACAACAAAATACATATTAATAGCATTGAGTACAGTAATATTGGTTTTTATAATATATAAAGTTTCGTTTTCCGGAATATCTTTTGAAATAAAAGAAAACGTCTACCAAACAGAAACAGTTCCCGCTATAGAACCTGATTATTCCGGTTGTACTATACCGGCTAATATTGCCCCGATAAATTTTATAATAAAAGAACCGGGTGAGAAGTTTTATGTCGAAATGTCTTCAGAGGTAGGAGAGAAAATAAGTATATTTAGCGATAAACCTGCAATAAAAATACCTCTCAAACAATGGCAGGATGTATTATTGCAAAATGCCGAAAAAAAACTTTACACAACCATTTATGTAAAAAAAGCCGATGGCAAAGTATATAAATATAAACCTGTTGAAAACTATATTTCTTCGGACAAAATAGATGAATACCTGGTTTACCGGCGAATCCCACCCCTATATATTATGTGGAATAAGGTTGGAATATATCAGCGACAACTGAGTTCGTTTGATGAGACGCCAATTATAACAAATAGTGTATTGAATAAAGGTTGTATTAATTGCCATTCTTTTTGTAACCGAAAACCCGATAAAATGTTGTTTCACACGAGATTGGGACATGGGACAGGCATGATCCTTGTTAATGAGGACAAGACATACAGGATTAATACAAGAACAGAATTTAACGGTCATGTCGCTTACAGGTCATGGCACCCTGACGGAAAAATTATTGCTTTTTCTTGCAATAAGGTGTTGCAGTTTTTCCATGCTATAGGTGAAAACCGTGATGTTTTAGATAAAACATCCGACCTTGTACTTTATAATATAGAAACCAATACTATAACTTCATGTCCGGCCATTTCAGATACCAGTATGATGGAAACATTACCCGAATGGTCGCACGACGGTAAATATCTGTACTTTTGCAGTGCACCTCAACCTAAAGAAATGCAATTTAGTTTTGTTTATACCGAGGCTTATAAAACTGTAAAATACAGTCTTATGCGAATAGCTTATGATGCCGGTAACAATACATGGGGAGAATTGGAAACGGTTATATCTTCATCAGCTACCGGACTCTCCATTACGCAACCAAAACCTTCTCCTGACGGGCGTTTTCTTATGTTTAACATGTCTTCTTATGGTAATTTTGCAATATACAACATCACCAGTGATTTATACATTCTTGACCTGAAAACAGGTAAATACTTTAATCCCGGTATAAACAGTGACCGCAGCGATAGTTACCACGCGTGGTCATCTAACAGTAGATGGATTGTATTTAGCAGTAAAAGAGATGACGGGATACATACAAGACCATATTTCTGTCATATCGATACAAATGGAAATGCCTCCAAACCTTTTGTTTTACCGCAGGAAGATCCGGAGTTTTATTCAACCGATTTATTGGTTTATAATGTTCCCGAGTTTGTAAATACTAAAGTTACTGTTAGCCAGGATATACTTGCCGGTGTGTCCGAAAACTTAGAAGATGAAATACAAGCGCAGCTGGATCCTGACATTGAGGTTAAAGAAAAAGACACTGAGGATACAGGGCAAATGTGGAGACCAGGGGTAAAATAAAAACATTTATATTCTTTTGGTGCTGCCTTTTGACTCTAAAAGCATAATCTATGAAAAAGACAAAATTTAGTAAATGGTCAAGAATAAAAGATTTTTTCGCCATTGTACTGGTAGCTATTCTAATTTTAGTTGTTGTAGAGTTTACACTACGCTTATTTGGTGTTGGTACTGATATGTCCCTTTTGCAGAATAAGCGAATAAATAATCAAAGATATCTCCTTATTCACCCCTTTTTTTGCTATAGGTATTTTCCTAACTATACAGCAACCGTCCCTGCTACAGTCCCACAGTTGTTCGTTCGGCAAAAGCCGGATAACGTTTTTCGTATTTATATGATTGGCGAATCAACAAGTAAAGGATTCCCTTATAGCCGGACTGAATCTTTTCCATATCAATTAGAACAAATGCTTAACAATGCGAAAACACAATATAGATTTGAAGTCATTAATTTTTCGATGGATGCGACTAATTCTCAGATTGGACTGGATGTAGTAAAAGAGATTACTGCATACCCTCCGGATATGGCAATTATTTACTATGGTCATAATGAGTTTATTGGTATAGGAGGTGCCGGAAGTTATCATCATCCCTTTTTTCAATTAAATAAAAAATTTTCACACTTAAGATTATACCAGTCTTTGAAATTGATATCTACTAAAATTTCAAAGCAAGATCCTCGGACATTATTAGAACGTATGACTACCAAGAAAGGTGTTGAATATAATAGTGGAGTCTATCAGAACACAATGAATGATTTCGAGAAAAGTTATGAGGCAATTCTTAATTTACTCACGAGGAACAATGTTACGGTTATAACATGTGGTGTTGTTAAAAATGTTAAAGAATTTAAACCATTGGAATCTAAGGGAAAGAAAACTAGCACAGAAATTGAAAAGATTATTGAAAATATAAAAAGCGAAAAAGATACGCTTAAACTTATACAACAATTGAACGAAAAAATTAAGGATAATGCTGCATTGGCTTATGTCGCGGCTGAGACTCTTTTAGAATCGCGTAAGAATAAATTAGCAAAATATTTCTATTATAAAGCATGTGATCTGGATATGCTTCGTCTGCGCGCGTCTTCTGATATTAATAAGATAATAGAGCGTTTATCGATCAAATATAATTGTAGTTATATCGATCTACAGGAATTTATCAACAATCTGGATAAAGATGGTATTGCGGGTAATGACTTAATATTAGAACACGTTCATCCATCTTTAGCTTGCCATACGGCGATCGCGGGAAAATTAGCGGCTACTATTTTTGATCGTATATTAAAAGTAAACGTGACTGAAAATTATAAAGAAATAGAAATTCAATCATCATTAATAGAAAAGATAGCAGTTGCAAAAATATTATATAATACATTTTCCAGGTATCCGTTTGATAGGAACAAATATTTTAATAAGAAGGGATTCGAACCGATTTACAACACAAATTATAAACATTTTTCTGAGTATACTTTAAAAAAAGATGTCGATCGAAACACATATAAAATTTTAGACCAATATTTTAATAGATATAAAAAAATTGATGAAATTCATATAAAGTATGGTATTTACCTGCATAAAAACAAAGAGTACGAGAGGGCATACAATGAGTTTCTGCTCGCTTTTCGTCAAAATCCGCTTAATATAGTAGCGCTAAACAATATGGCAGTTATCAGGTTTTCATCAGGTGATGAAAAAAATGGTTTGGAAATGCAGCAAGGAGTTTTTGATCTTGCTCCATCGTATGGAATTGGAGTGGCGAATTTATGGTATATGTATAAGTTGACAAATAATTTAGGGAAAGCAAAAGAATATGAACCTCAATTGAAGAAACTAAAAATTGAAAAGAATAATATATATTCTTTAACCCTTGATGACTTTTGATTTTCAGCTTTAAACTAATTGACAAAATTTTATAAATGGGTAACATAAAAACATGAGGAAGGGAATTGCTACTTTACCATTGCACTGGGGGCGAGCGCCAAGATGGTTATTCGAAGAGATGAAGAAGCTCTCTCTCGGGATTATGGAGGCAATGCTCACACTTTATCCGCCTGTAAAAATCCTGGAAAATCTTTCCGATCCCTACTGGTTTCAATCTCTCGGCTGTATTCTCGGTTTTGACTGGCATTCAAGCGGTGTTACCACAACGTCAATGGGCGCTCTTAAAGAGGCTTTCAAAAAACTCGATGCCGGTATTTATATTTGCGGAGGGAAGGGGAAAACTTCACTAAAGACTCCTCTTGAAATCAAACAAATCGGCAACCGAAAAGGTATAGATGTTAATTCTCTTATTTACACAAGTAGAATTACGGCAAAAGCAGATAATTCGGCTCTTCAGGATGGATATTCAATATATCATCATACAATAATATTTACCTCTAAAGGAGAGTGGAGTGTTGTACAACAGGGTATGAATGAGACAAATAGAATGGCAAGAAGATATCACTGGTTTTCTAACACGTTAAAGGATTACACCTGCGAACCTCATAGGGGAATCATTACTGATGGTTTTACAACCCCTTTAAACATGGTTTCTGAGAATTCTACAGGGTCAAGGAAGATTTCAGCCGAGATTGCTTCTGAATATCCGGAAAAAACGCTTGGAGAATTAAAAAAAATAAGGGAATTAAAAATGCCTTATCGTCATTATATAATTGGGTCCGATGTGAACCTGGAAAAGTTAAAAAAGCCGCTGGAATTAGCTTTTAACAGGCAACCCGAAGATTTCGAAAGTCTATTGGGAATCAAAGGAGTCGGTCCTGCGACAATAAGATCTCTTGCCTTAATAGGTGAGCTGCTGTATGGTGAAAAACCAAGTTTTGAGGACCCCGCAAGATACAGCTTTGCTCACGGAGGTAAAGATGGCATACCTTATCCGGTTGATAGAGGGAATTATACCAGGTCTATTCAGTACTTGAAGGAAGCTGTTTCTAAGGCTAAAATAGGGGATAATGCGAAGCTTAAATTACTAAAAAGACTTGCTTTTATACAAAATGATAATATAAATTTAAACAGAACTAAACCAAAAGGAGGTAAGTATGCTGAAGTGTAAAGTTGGCAGGTGTTTATTGATTGTGTTGTGTTTATTCGTCGCCGGCAACGTTTTCGCTTTGACCTGGAGTGAGTTAAAAGCCCAGATAGAAGCAAAATATAAACCTTTCTCTGATGAAATTAAAGATATGGAAATAGTGATGGAGTCTGAAACTAAAGGTGTGGAAGGGATGGAGGGTGCAGGACCTTCGGAGATCAAAATGTTGAAAAAGGGCGAAAAATATAGAATGGAAATGAAGATGAGTATGCCGGAAGGGGCAGGTATGCCAGAAGGGATGGGTGATATGACAAGTATAATGATATTTGATGGTAAAGATTTGTGGTCGGTAAACCAGTTTACCGGTAAACAGAAACTACCGGCTGATCCCGATGCTGCCAAGAAGGGAGATCAGATGAGCTGGTGGAAAGATATGCCGGTAAATGGTAAAGTCATTGGTTCGGAAAAGTTGGGAGATAGAGATTGTTATGTCGTGGAAGCATGGAATGAAGATATAGATACATCGTCTGTAACTACAGGTGAAAAAGATAAAATTAAAGGCTGGATCGACAAAAAAACTCTTCTTTTAATTCAAAATGAATTTAAAGGAGCGAATGGTGAGACATTCAAAGCGGTAAATTCCAACTTCCAAAAAGTAAAAAATTGGGAAATGCCTTACACGACTGAAATATATGCAGGTGGAAAGTTGATGACAAAAACTATAATAAAGACTTTTAAAATTAATCAGGGTTTATCGGATGATCTTTTCAATGCAGACAAGGTTAAAATGGAAACAAAAGGTATGCCTGGTATGCCGAACATGAAAGATATGATGAAGAATTTCAAACCAGGGCAATAAAATTAAATTTAATCAACTATAATTTTAAATAAGATTAAATTTAATTGGTTGGGTAGTTGGATTGTTAGGTGGTTGGGTTGTTAAAAGATACTACACTAGGATTAGAAGTGGTTAAATTTAGAAATTAGGGATTAAGTGATAAATAAAATAATATCATTTAGTCCCTTTTTCTTTTTTATCGACTTTGGACATTGGACTTTGAACTAATAAAACAAGTTAGAAACTTATTTTATTTAGCATAAATTTGCTGACATTTATATAATTATGTGCTTTTGTTACCCATTTGCGGCTTTCAGCGCTTTTTTTAAGAAGAGTTTTTGGGTCGGTTAGTATTTTTTCCAAAACTTCTTTTATATTATCTTTGTTGGCGTTTATGAAGGGATGGTTTTTTAAAAACTCATCGTATTGAGGGTTTATGTAAGTTATACTTGGTATACCCATAGAAAGACACTCCATCGAATTCATCCCATAACCAAAACCTCCTAAATCCGTCAATTGATCGATTAAAACATCACATTTTTGTTCTTTAATTTTAAGCACTTCTTTATGAGGTTTGTTTTCAATTAATAGAAAATCGAAATCGAATTTACCTTTTAGTTCATCAACTGCTTTTAAAACATATTCAGTACCTTTTAAATATCTTTTTGTGGGGGCGTGGCAAATAGTAATTTTATCATTTTTTAAAATTTCTTTTTTGTTGAATTTATCTACTTCAAAAGGAAAGGGAACGTACTTTACTTTAGGATGAATAAATTTATGGTCGAATTCGGTTGTAAAGATAATGTCGGCTAATTTCTCTATATGTGGTAAAACGCCTCTGGCTCTTACATCGCTTCCGAGATACAATATCGCGATTTTTTTATTCATTTTTTTTAATATTTCCACTATTTTTCCGTTCCGCAATAACCCGAGACCTCCGTCTAAAAAATAACAGTCGAATGAAAAAATGAACTTTTTTAAAGGGGTGATTTGAAGATCCCAAAGAGAATCTCTAAAAAGGTAGAAAATTTTTTCCGATATTTTCGGGTCCCACCGGGGAGGATTGCCTTTTTTATGTGAATAGCCGTAAGTTCCTACTTTAGCCGTTTTTTTTAAACTCCTGAAGGACCATGTGTTTGAAAAAGGAAGGTTAAGGACTATGTCGTCCCAGTGAGAACGCGGGCTTTTATAATAAGTCATTAGACGGGAATAGTGCCCCAATTTTCTTTCAGCTTTAACTAAAATTCCCGGTACCCCTGCTACATTTTCAGAAGCTATATGTAAAATTTTCATAAAAAGCAGAATATAGAAGTTAGGAGTTAGAAGTTAGAATTGAGGAGATATATCCGCCAAGCAGCTTACTAATTTCTGATATCATTTTTACATTACCAGGCAGTCGCCTATAAGCTTCGGGGTAATTTTCCTTGAATACCGTACGACTTTTATAGATTCAGGAGGTTGAAAGAGGTCTTTTTCTTCAAGAAGGAGTACCTGTGGAATTTCCAGAAAGAAAGCAATTGCGGAAAGGTCGTTTCTCTTTGTGATTAGCTTCGAAACTTTACGTAAACTGTCCTCATCTGAAACTCTATGTAAACCATGGTATTGGGTAGAAATATCAGAACTAATGCCGATAATTTCTTCTTTTTCTCTTTTTTTACTGGAACGTATGGCTCTTAAGGCTTTACTCTTCCATTTTAAAGTAGGAAATCCAAGTAAGTCAATTAAATATTGATACTTACCGGTTATTGATTTATTCTGCGCTCTTGCTGTAATATTTACGCCTGGAACTTCAAATATGGAAGCGACAATCGGATTTTTCAATAAATAAGAAAAGACATGACTGTTTTCTTCGTTAAGATCGATTAGCAGGTCAAAAGACTGATTTATGGTTTTTCTAAATCGGTATATGGCGATAGGACCTGATTTTCGAGGATAGTTAACAATTTTTGCTCTCAGGCGTCTGAAATACCTGGCATCTTGATTATCGGGTAATAGAACAGTTAATTGATATTTTTTTTTCAGAGACTCAGCGATAGGTAAAGAGTAAAGTGTTTCTCCTTTGACTTCTGAGGGTCTAAGAGCTATGCGCGTAATATTTTCTAACGGAAAATCTATTTTTCTCGACTTCATTTTATGCAAAAAAAGAAGAAGCGAAGAAGTTATTTTGTTACGCATTGTTTTCCTCTATATCGAATATTTTTCCGGGGTTTAGTATATTTAAGGGATCAAATTCTTTTTTTATGTTTTTCATCAAATTTATTTCCTTTTCTGTTCTTGAATATTTTAGATACTTCTTTTTGGTAAAGCCTATACCATGTTCTCCGCTTATTTTACCTCCGAAAGTATTCAGTTTCTTGAACAATTCGTTTATTATTTTTTCACCGTTATCCTTCCATTCTTCATTTTTCATGATATTGACGTGCAAATTTCCGTCTCCAATGTGACCAAAAGTAAAGATTTTAGTATGAAATTCTTTTTCCAATTTTTTTATTTCGGGAATAAATTTGGGAATATTTGATCTGGGTATGGATACGTCTTCTGGAATAATAGTTCCGGATATATCTAGTGCTTCCGATATGCTGCGTCTGAAGTCCCATATTTTTTCCTGTTGATGGTTTTCTTCCGCCACGAATACATCTGCGGCATTGTTTTCTAAAAATTCGTTACCGATTATTTCAAATTTTTTCTCAAGTTCTTCTTTTGAATTTTCGAGCAACTCGGCAATAAGTAGTGTTCCCTCTTGTGCCAGAGGTATTTTTTTATGCAGGTTAGCGACAGTCACTCTGACAGCATCTTCGTCGATAAGTTCGAAAGCAGAGGGAATAGAACCGCTTGATAGTATATTGAATGCGGAAAGAGCAGCATCTTCAAGGCTTTTGAATGGGGCTACTAAGGTAGCGGAATAAGGGGGAAGTTTTACAACATTTAAAAATATCCTGGTTATAACACCAAGAGTACCTTCCGAGCCTATTAAAAGATTTAAAAATGAATATCCTGTAGCATCTTTTTTTAATTTTCCCCCAAAAAATTCTTTTGAACCATCGGGCAAGATTACTTCGATGCCCCTTACATAATCTCTTGTAATACCGTAAAGAAGACACCTTGCGCCACCCGCGTTTGTCGCGACATTTCCTCCTATAGAACAGGAATCTACCGATGCGGGGTCGGGAGGAAAGAAAAAACCATAACTTACAAGAAATTTATTTAATTCTTCAGTAATGACACCAGGTTGTACTTCCAGAATGCAGTTCTTTTCGTCGAAATCGATAATTTCGTTCATTTTTTCAAGAGAAAGAACAATCCCACCATTAACCGCAAGTGCGCCTGCCGTTCTGCTGGTACCGCCTCCTCTCGGAATTATAGGGACTCTTGCCTTTTGGTCTATTTCGAGAAGCCTTGATATTGAATCGGCCTCCGTTGGCAAAAAAGCAGCATCCGGAAGGAAATAATAATCGCCGGGAGTTTCATCCCGTGCGTATTTTTCTAATTTTTCTTTATCTGTAAGTAACTCGTAATCAAACTCTTTTTCAAGTTGTGCCAAATTTCCCATAGGCTAAAATAACCGGAAGTTACTTATAGTCAAGACCAAAAAAAAGATTGAACCACAGAGAGCACAGAGAAAAAACAAAAACACAGAGAACACGGAGAAAAACAACAAAAAAATATATATTTTTGTTTAAACTCCACCTCTCCAAAATTAGAAACAACAAATTACACGAATAGCACGAATATTTTTGTTTTTGCTAAATCCCTCCTACAAGATTTGACATTTTAATCGATTTTCGTTATAATTATATAGTTATTACTAGGGGGAAATAGATGTATAAAAAAATAATTTTAATAGTTCTATTAGTATTAAGTTTAGCAAGCCCCGCACAAGAAAGTTCTTCAGAATTTGAGTTAGATACTATTTTTGAGAGAAAACTCGATGAAATAATAGTCGATGCTATTTTTGATACGGCGACGATATCGATTGAAACGGCTAAGTCTTTAGGATGGAAAGACACATATTTGGAACAGTTAGGATCGAAAGATATGGTGAAAGTAGAGTATCCCAAGATTATTAAGATTTCAAAAAGAGGTACAGATGTAGAATATTATGCTCCTGTCGTAAAGAACAGCTCTTACTACGTAAGCGAAATTGAATTTTATGATAGAGATGAAAGGAAATTAAATTCAATACAACCGGAAACTAATACCGAAATATATTCATCTGCCTACAATAAATATATACTTATCGGTAAAATCCCGGCAGAATACAAACCTAATTTTTCGGGCGGTTTATTATATAACGCAAAAGGTGAAAGAATACTTGTGATGAAGGAAGGTCCAACGCCTATGTCAGTTTCCGAAAAAGGTCTTATGGGAGCATTTAGTTTGCTTTCCTGGGATCCAACATACAAGCCTGGAGGTCCTTTCTATTTGTATGATAAAGATGGTAACTTAATAAAAGCAATTAAGGATCCTAACAAAGAAGATGCAACCCCTTTTTTTTCTGAGTTCTCTCCTAATGGGAATCATGTGGTACTTGCTTTTGATGGAAAAACTGGAAAACCGAATTACTTTTATATTATTCTAGATAATGGGGAGATAGTGGGGCGATGCAAGCTTACCAAGTATTATTTTTCCGGACATTCCGAAGAAATGGCTGTATTAGATGATGCCGGCTTTGCCGTAGTTCTTGATGAGTATAAAATACCTTTCGTACTTTTTATTGATTGGAATGGTAATATAAAATGGGAACAACCTCTTGAAATTAGAGGAAATATGATTGTTAAAATTTCTGAAGATAAAAGCAAGGTGTATGTTTTGACTGGTTTAGGATGTATCTGGTGTTTTGATATTAAAACCGGTGTAAAACTATGGTATAATAAAGAAGGATGGGCTTTTGATTCAACTGCAGGAAGATTCTCCTGGGAAATTCCACGGTTCAGAGAATTAAAAGTGAACGATGACATTCTTTATATAATCGGGAAACAGGGTAGGGAATGGCACAGTTCTACACTTTTTGCTTTTGACGGCAAAACGGGAAATCTTTTGAAAAAAATTGAATATCCTCAGGAAAAAATAACTTTTGCGGAAACTGTTGAAAATATAGGTATCATAAATATTACAAACCCTTCAATTTCTATACTGAAATAATTTTATGCGAATTTAATAATTGGGAAATTGCGGTTGGTGTTGGGAGAGGATTCTAACTTCTAACTTCTTCTTTCTCTGTTATCATCGGTGTCCTATTCCTTTTCCAATAAAACTGCGGCGATTGCGGTGTCATTGGTGTGGGAAAGAGATACGTGGGTTTTTATTCCTTTCATTTCAGCTTCTAATTTCTTATTCAAAATCCTGATTACCGGTTTTTTTTCTGTTCGAACCTCGATTGCTTTCCAGCCATAACTATGATTTTTGGCTTTATAAAAAGATTCTTTGACGGCAAATCTTGCGGCATAACACTGGCTTTTCCCAATCTTATTTTTACAGTATTGCTTTTCGTTTTCGGTGAATATTTTATCTATAAAGTTATCACCCCAGCGGTTTATTGCTTTTTCTATCCTGCTTGTCTTAACTATATCTATACCAATCATATATTACTCAAAAGCGCTCATTTTTTTCTGTTTACTCAGTATTTCTTTCCTCTGTGTATTCTGTTTTTAATAAAGAAGTTAGTAGTTGGAAGTTAGAAGTTAGAATAAAACAACAAATAAAAAATCTCTGTGTCCTCTGTGGTTCAATTAGTTTTTTATTCTTCATATCTTCATGCTAGACAAAAGTTTTTGGGTTGGTTGGGATGGGATTCTAACTCCTAGCTCCTTGCTTCTATCTTCTTTATTATTTTTCATCATATATGATTACCGTATCCCCGTCTTTTATCATACCCAATTTTTCCCTTGCTATCTTTTCAATAAGAAAAGTATCTTTTTTTATCCTTTTTAAAGAATCCAGTACAGCTGCTTCTTTTTTTAGAAGTTCCTGTTTTTCTTTTCTGAGTTTGTTTTCTCTTCTTTTTAGTTTAGCGATATTTATAAAACCGTAGGCTCCAAAAAAAAGATAGTATATAATTCCGCATATAATCAAAAGTAAGAGAATCTTTTTTAAGTTTTTTTTTATAAGCTTTTTAGAACGCTTTGAACTTCGCGGCATCTCCTAATTCCTCTTCGATTCTTAGCAGTTCATTGTACTTTTCTAATCTTTCGCTCCTTGAAAGAGAACCGGTTTTAATTTGACCTGTATTAAGACCTACTGCGAGGTGAGAGATAAATGTATCGGCTGTTTCACCGGAACGGTGTGAGACAACAGCTGTCCAACCGTTATTTTTTGCCATCTGTATTGCTTCTATCGTTTCCGTAACGGTTCCTATCTGGTTGAGTTTTATAAGTACAGAGTTACTTACATTTTTGTCGATGCCTTTTTGTATTATAGAGGTGTTTGTTACGAAAAGGTCGTCTCCTACAAGTTGGATTTTATTGCCTAATTCTTCCGTCAATTTTTCCCAACCATTCCAATCGGCTTCGGAAAGGCCATCTTCGATTGAAATTATAGGATATTTATCAACCCATTTTTTATATACATCGATCATGTCTTTCGAGGATAAAGACTTTCCTCCAAACTTATAGGATTTATCTTTGTAAAACTCGGAGGCTGCGCAATCTAACGCTATTGCGATTTCCTTGCCGGCTTTATATCCTGCTTTTTCAATGGCTTTAATGATTAAACCTAATGCCTCTTCGTTGCTTTCAAGATTGGGAGCGAAACCCCCTTCGTCTCCGACGCTGGTAGCATATTTTTTATCGGAAAGAATTTTTTTAAGTGCGTGGAATACTTCACTTGCTGCTCGGATTGCTTCCTTGAAATTAGGAAGTCCTACAGGAGCTATCATATATTCCTGAATATCCAGATTGTTATCGGCGTGTTCTCCGCCGTTTAAGATGTTACAGAGAGGAACCGGAAGTAAATATGCGTTTGAACCTCCGAGGTATCTGTAAAGAGGTATATTCAAATATTTACTTGCGGCTCTTGCGACTGCCATAGATATAGAAAGAATAGCATTGGCTCCGAGTTTGCTCTTGTTTTCGGTTCCATCCATTTTACACATTGTTAGGTCTATCAATCTTTGGTCTAAACAGTTTTTGCCGACGATTTCCTGTCCGAGTATATTTTGCGCATTGTTAACCGCTTTAAGAACTCCTTTTCCTCCGTATCTATTTTTATCTTTATCTCGAAGTTCCAAAGCTTCCCTTGTTCCGGTAGAAGCTCCGGAAGGAACGGCGGCCCTACCCGTAATTCCTGATTCTAAAGTGCATTCAGCTTCTATTGTGGGATTTCCTCTTGAATCGATTATTTCTCTTGCTTTTATGTCGATTATTCTCATTGAAATTTTTCCTCCTTAATTTTTCTCTACGCCCGGAAGGATTCGAACCTTCAACCAGCGGATCCGAAGTCCGCTACTCTGTCCAGTTGAGCTACGGGCGCTAGCGTCTTATCCGTTTTTTTATTGAAAATCAAGTTGATTTTAAAAATTTTTAGCCAATCACTCGAATATATTGTTACATTTTTGTTTGTCAAGTATAGGTTTAGCTGTAGGTTTTTTTGTTTTTGTTTGTCTATAGAAAAAATTATGAAATTGCTATATGGGAGTATATAACATGCTATGAATATTGTGTTTTCGGAGAAAGCTGTTATTAAGGGCTTGACTATATTATCAATCTTTATAAATTAAGTACGTAATTGGTTGAATTGAGATAAAATTCATTTTGTTTAAAACGACAAAGAGGAGGAGATAAGTGTCAACTGATAAAAGAAGGAGAAATTGTTATTTTTGCAAGACTGGTGAAGATGAAATTAATTATCTGAATGTTGAATTGTTGAGCAAATACGTAACACCGAGTGGGAAAATACTTCCTTCTCGACTAACCAGGGTTTGTCCTAAACACCAGAGAAAACTAAAAAGAGCTATAATGCAATCTAGAGAAATTGCGTTAATGCCTTATGTTAAGTCTTTGGAGTGGTAGCGTAATATGGAAATAATACTCAAAGAAGATCATCCGAATTTGGGGAAGAAGGGTCAAATTGTTAAAGTATCTAATGGCTATGCCAGGAATTATTTGATTCCAAGGAATATAGCTGTAATAAACGTTGCCGGTAATAAATCTGCCGTCGAAGTGGAATTGCAATTTGAAGGAATTAAAGAGGAAAAAGGAATATCCGCGGCAGAAGAAATTAAAGTAAAAATCGATGGTAAAAAGTTTAAAATCAAGGCTAAAGTAGGCAAAGAAGGTAAGTTATATGGTTCTATAACCAAGCAAGATATTGTAGAGTTATTAAAAAAAGAAGGCTTTGATATTGACAAAAAAATAATGGATGTTGAGGATCATATAAAAGAAGCCGGCTCATATGAGATACAATTAAATCTATTTAAGGATGTAAAAGCCTATATTAATCTTATAGTAGAAGGGGAGTCTTCTCTGGAGGAAGAAAAGCCATCTCAAAAGGAAGGAGCGTCTGAGTTGGAAGAAGAATCTTCTCTGGAGGAAGAAAAACCATCAGAAGAGGAAGAAGCGCCTACGGTAGAAGAGAAATCTTCTGAGGAGGAAGAAAATTGAAAGAAGTTAAAATTGCCGGCATTGCAATTGATAGGACATCGAATACACCTGTAGTTCTTTTAAGAGATGTTGAGGAAAAGAAAAAGGTTCTTCCTATATGGATAGGGCCTGTTGAAGCTGAAGCTATATCTCAAGGATTGAAAAATGAAAAGTTTAGTCGGCCTCTCACTCATGATTTACTGTTAAATGTTTTAAAAGGTTTGAAAGTAGATATAGCTAGAGTTGTAGTGTCAGACCTGAAGGATGATACTTATTTTGCGGAAATCTATCTAAAAAAAGAAAATGAAATTTTTAAGATAGATTCACGTCCAAGTGATTCTTTAGCCTTGGCTTCTAAAAATCATATCCCAATATATGTCCATGATACGGTAATGGAAAAAGGTGGTATAAAACTGGATATTGATGATAGTAAAAAGATTCAGGATATTAAAAAGTATATGGAGGACATTAAGCCGGAAGAATTCGGAAAGTTCAGGATGTGATCTTGAGAGTTCTAATACAAAGAGTGCTTTCTGCTTCAGTTCGTTTGATTAAAGAAGGGAAAGTTAAAAAAGAAGCTTCAATAGGCAAGGGGCTCTTACTTTTCGTTGGCGTAGGTGATAATGATAGTCAGGATACAGCGGATTTTTTGGTAAAGAAAATTTTTAATCTTAGAATTTTTGAGAATAAAGGTAAGTTTGATTTATCGCTAGCTGATATTAAAGGTGAGATTCTGGCTGTACCCCAGTTTACTTTATACGGAAATACGGAAAAGGGAAGAAGGCCTGAATTTAGTGCGGCAGAACGACCAGAGCGAGCAAAAATTCTGTTTGATTTCTTCTGCGAAAAGTTTGAGAAATTACTTTCTTGTAGAAAAGGTTTTTTCGGTGAAAGGATGGAAGTGGAATTAGTTAACGACGGTCCGGTTACTTTAATGGTGGAAAAATGAAATCGATGACAGCTTTTGCTTCTGCTATAAAAGAAATTTCAGGATTAACCATCAGATTCAACATTGCTTCTTATAATAGCAGATTCGTTGATATAAACCTTACCCTGCCGGAGTTTTTGTTGCCTTATCAGCTAAATATTTACGATAAGATTAAAAATAAAGTCGCGCGGGGCAGAGTAGAAATGCAGGTTTATCTTGAAGACGGGAATTTTGTAGATTCTCCTATATACCAGAAAAATATTGAACGAGATTTAGAAAGATTAAGAAAATTGAAAAAGAAGTTCAGGTTAAAGGGAGATATAGATATTTCTATTCTTATGAATTTTACGCATTTTGGGGCAGATTTAAAGAATTTTGATATGGAATGGAAAGAGATTGATTCTTTTTTAGATGATCTTCTTTCCGAACTTGATGAAGTCAGGGAAAGAGAGGGAGAATTTATAAAAAAAGATCTTGAAGAGAAAATAAAAAGTTTTGAAGATATTCTTGATTTTATACTGAGTAAAATAGATAAAGATTCCGAAGAGAAAAAAGAAAAAATAATGAAAGAAATTAAACGCTTGAATGACCTCGATATACAAATTTCCCGGGAAGATATCAATCTTTTTGCTTTTAAAGGTGATATTAATGAAGAATTAGTCAGGCTAAATAGCCATATTGATTATTTTGGAAAGTTGTTAGGAGAAAATGGTGCTATTGGAAAGCGATTGAAGTTTTTACTACAGGAAATGGCAAGAGAAGCAAATACGATAGGCTCAAAAGCTTATACTGCTGCTGTAGTACATAAAGTTATTGATTTAAAAGAACTTATTGATGAGTTAAGAGAACAGGTTGAAAATATAGAATGATTATAATTATAGCAGGTCCTTCCGGTGCCGGGAAGACTACTGTTTGCAGGTTGTTGGTAAAGGAGGATGATAGTCTTTTGTACTCGGTTTCCGCTACCACTCGAGAAAAAAGGAGGGGAGAAAGGGATGGGGTTGATTATTATTTCATTTCAGAGGAGGAATTCAAAAGGTGGAAAAAAGAAGGTAGATTTTTAGAGACGGCAGAAGTGCACGGGCATCATTATGGAACCTTAGAAGGTTTTGTTCCTAAATTAGATGAAGTAGAGAAAGTGATTTTATTGGATGTTGACGTAAAAGGCAAAATAAATATTTGCAAAAAAATAAAAAATGCGGTTTCTATATTTTTATTACCGCCAACTATGCCCGAGGCGGTTAAAAGAATTAAAGGACGAAATGATGAAAAAGAAACGGAAATAAAAAACAGAATGGAGACGGCTTCCCGTGAGATAAAAGAAATCAAGAATTTTGATTATCTTGTGGTAAATGATGACTTAAAAAAAACGGTTAAAGTTGTTAAATCTATAATTGTAGCAGAAAGACATAGAGTAAAGAATAAAATCGGAGGTAAGGTATGATTTATTCATTAGAGGATGTTAAAGGGAGAGAAAAAAATATTTACAAAGCTGTAGTGATTATGGGTAAAGGTGCTCAGTGGTTTAGTACTTTTAGGAGAACAACGATAGATAAACCCATATATAAGTCTGTTGATGAGTTTTTGGAAGGAAATATTGAGTACGAGGTAATTAAAGAAGAAAAGGAAGACTAATTTTGAATCCTCTTTCAGGAAAAGTTATTCTCATCGGAGTTACAGCTGGTGTTTCTGCTTATAAAGTCCCTTTATTTATTCGAGCTCTTAAGGAAAAAGGGGCAACTGTTAAGGTAATTTTAACCGCGAATGCGAAAAAATTTATTTCCTCGGAAGTTTTGTCTGTTTTAAGCGATGGAGTTTTTGATTCTCTATGGCAAGAGGGTATTCCCCATATTACCTTAACTGAAGAAGCATCCCTTTTTGTTATTTTGCCTGCCGATTATAACATCATAGGAAAGGCTTCCTCTGGTATTGCCGATGACCTTCTTTCGTCTTCGATCGCGGCTTACGATAAGAAGTTGTTGTTTTTTCCCTCTATGAATAGCAGAATGTTTGAAAATCCGGTTTTACAAAAAAACATAGATTATCTAAGGAGTTGCGGACATTTAGTTGTCGACCCGAGTTCCGGACCTTTAGCTTGCGGAGAAGAAGGAAAAGGCAGACTTCCTTCAATTTTTCGCCTTGTTCTTGAAACGGAAAAGGCTCTTTCTCCCGCTATTTTTAAAGATGATCTTTGTCTTATAACGGGGGGCGGAACTTATGAGAAAATTGACCCTGTAAGATATTTAACCAACGCTTCATCAGGTAAAATGGCTTATTCGCTCGCAAGAAACTGTTATCTAGTAGGTGGTAAGGTAAAATTAATTTTAGGAAGAAATACAATTATTTCTAATGCTGATATGCCCTATGAAATAACTAAAGTAGAAACGGCTCAGGATATGTTGGATGAAATTATGAAAAGATGGGCGGAAGTAAATTATCTTTTTATGAATGCGGCTATTTCTGACTTTACCGTTAGTAGAGAGGCTAAGAAAAAAATTAAGAAAACAAATGAATTGGTTTTAAAGTTGAAAAGTAATATCGATATTCTAAAAGAAATAAAGAAGGCAAAAAAGAAACAGTTTATTGTTGGTTTTTCTCTTGAGTCCGAGAATCTTAAGACACTGACCTTGAAGAAAATGAAAGAAAAAGGTTGTGATTTAATGATAGGAAATTATCCTGATTCTATTGGAAGCGAAAATATTTCCGGGATAATCTTGTCGCCTGCAGGTGAAGAAGAGTTTAACTGCTCTAAAGATGAATTGGCATGGAAAATTGTCAACAAAATAAAATCGTAGAGGTTTTGAAACTCTTAAGATATATTGGTTTTGATGAGATCGATGAATCGCTTGTGAATGTTTCTTCTTTTCGTGATTTGATAGAAGAGGTTAGGAACTGCAAAAAATGCGTCCTTCATAAGACCAGAACAAATCCGGTTTTTGGAAAGGGTCCTATCAACGCAGAAATTATGCTTATCGGAGAAGCTCCGGGTAGAGAAGAAGACCTACAAGGGATACCCTTTGTTGGTAAAGCTGGTAAAGAATTGGATAATATGCTTCAAGCGGCGGGTATCAAAACCGATGAAGTATTTATCACTAATGTTGTTAAATGTCGACCTCCCGGAAACAGAAATCCGGAAAGCTATGAAATGATGAAATGTAACCCTTATTTGTTAAAACAGATCGAGACAGTTCGTCCTAAAGTTATTGTTCTGCTTGGAAATATAGCGCTTTCTCTCGTTACGGGAGAGCCGAGCGGTATTACGAAAATGAGAGGGAAAATATTGGAGTATATGTCATACCCTGCTGTACCCACATTCCATCCCGCTTATGTTATTCGCAATCCCGGTAGTGAAAAAATAGTGATTGAAGATTTTAAGAAAGCTGTAAGGAGTATAGCTTGACGGAAAAAGTGGGAATGCCTTATTCGGAAGAAGCAGAAGTTGCCGTAATATCCAGTATGTTAATGGATATGGGAGCAACCGCAGAGGTGAGTACTACCTTAAATCCGGATGATTTTTATTTTCCGGCGCATCAGATTATATATAGTGCTATTTTAGATGTTTACAATAAGGGTCAAAAAGTAGATATCGTTACGGTTGTTGAGAGGTTGAAAAAAAAAGATTTATTGGAAAAAGTCGGTGGTTCATCTTATGTGGCTTCTTTTGTCAAAGGTAGCGTTTCAGCTGAAAATATTGTATACTATGCCGACATTGTAAGTGAAAAATCTATCTTAAGAGATCTTATAAAAAAAAGTAAGTCTATAATCGATATAGCGAGTTCCGCGAAAGAAGAAGTAGAAGAAGTTTTGGACGAAGCGGAGAATTTGATTTTTGACGTTAGAAAAAAGAAAAGCTATGAGAGAGTTAAACCGATAGCTCCTTTACTTAAGCAAGTTATGAGAATTATTGAAGAAAGAGCGGAGAAGAAGAATTTATTGACAGGTATTCCTACGGGATTTATAAAGTTAGATAACATAAGTTGTGGTCTTCAAAATGCGGAGTTAATAATACTGGCTGCTAGACCTTCTGTGGGGAAAACAGCGCTCGCACTCAACCTTGCTTCCCATATTTCTATTAAAGAAGGGATACCCGTGCTTTTCTTTTCTCTTGAAATGCACTGGGAAAGCCTTATTTTTAGGTTACTTTCATCTGAGTCACGTATTGATGGGAATAGAATAAGAAGAGGAAATTTAAGTAATGAGAAAGATGAATGGGGAAGATTAAATACAGTAATGTCTAGATTTTATGAAGCACCTTTTTATATCGATGCTTCGCCAGCCATGACAATTTTTGAACTCAGGGCTAAAGCAAGAAGAATGAAAAAGAAATACGATATAGGGATAATATTTGCGGATTATCTTCAGTTAATTAAAGGGCCGCAGCTACAGACAAGAGAACAGGAAGTCGCTGCCATAAGCCGGGCTCTTAAATCTATTGCCATGGAGTTGAATTTGCCTGTTGTTGCTCTTTCGCAGCTCTCACGGCAGCCCGAAAGAAGAGGGAAAGATTCCAGACCTATTCTTTCCGACTTGAGGGAATCCGGAGCTATCGAGCAGGATGCGGATTTTGTTATATTTATTCACCGGCCGGATCAATTTGAAAAGAGTTCTGATATGGAGAGAGAGCGAGAGGATGCCGAACTTATTATAGCAAAGCAGAGAAATGGGCCTGTAGGAAGTTTCTTTCTATCTTTCAGTAGGAAATATGCTAGGTTCGACAATAAAACAGAGTTAGAAACAGAAGAATGATAGAGATAAAAAATGTCTGGAAAAGCTTTGAAGGAAACGAAGTTCTTCGTGATTTAAGTCTTAATATCGGTAAAGGAGAGACTATCGCTATTGTCGGTTCAAGTGGTTGCGGTAAAACCGTTCTATTAAAACATATACTAGGTTTACTTGAACCTGATAGGGGAAGAATTTTAGTCGACGGAGTTGATATTAACAAAGATTCCGCTCATCTTTTTGAAATACGGAGGAAATTCGGCATGGTATTTCAGAGTTCCGCTCTTTTTGATTCGCTAAATGTAATGGGAAATGTAATTATTGGTTTAAGAGAGCATTTTCCTGATATGGGTAGAAAGGAAATGGAGAATATAGGAAAGGAAAAGCTGGCTCTGGTTGGTCTCGATGAAACTTCTTTTATCAAAAAACCGCAGGAAATCTCCGGAGGCATGAAAAAAAGGGTCGCTATCGCAAGAGCCATAAGCCTCGATCCCGAATATATTATATACGATGAGCCTACTACCGGACTCGACCCAATAATGTGCGACAAGATGAACAAGCTTATGCTTCATCTCAAAGGTAAACTTGGAAAAACTACGATCATGGTAACGCATGATCTTAATTCGGCTTTTAAAGTTACGGATAGAGTTGCGATGCTCGCAGACGGAGAAATAGTCTTCGACGGAACCCCCAAGGAAGCATTAAAAACCAAAAATACTTTTATGAGCACATTTATAAAAAGTAGTTCTTTACTGGTTTGAATTCGATGTTTATATGCGGAAACTGCGGTTACAAAACTCTTAAATGGATGGGCAAGTGCCCCGACTGCAAAAGCTGGGATTCTTTAGAGGAAGTAATCGAAGAAAAGAAATCTAAGTTAAAGAAAACCAAAGCCTTAAGTCCAAAATATTTAAGCGAACTTTCTGCGGGAGAAGAAGGGCGTTTTACAACGGGTATTTCGGAGTTCGACAGGGTTATGGGTGGGGGTATTGTTTCGGGTTCTCTAACTTTAATTTCGGGAGATCCCGGTATCGGTAAGTCCACGTTGCTTCTGATGGTATCCGGAATTCTTTCCAGGTCTTTTAAGGTTCTTTATGTTTCGGGTGAAGAGTCTTTGAATCAGATTAAGATGCGGGCACAAAGACTGGGGTTGGGAGAAGAAAAATTATTAACCGTGTCCGAGACTGACATTGAAAGTATTCTTTCTTTAACTAAAAAAGAAAAACCCGAGGTAGTTGTTATAGATTCTATACAAACTATGGCGCTGTCCAGTCGGGGCGGAATCCCTGGTTCGGTTTCTCTGGTCAGGGAAATTACTTCGGAATTAATGGAAATCGCCAAGAAAAACGATATCACGGTGTTCATTGTCGGGCATATTACAAAGTCGGGGAATATCGCCGGTCCAATGACTTTAGAGCATATGGTAGACGTCGTACTTTTTATGGAGGGCGATAGCACTCATTCTTTTCGTTTGTTGCGTTCAATAAAAAACAGATTCGGGTCTACCAATGAAGTCGGTATATTCGATATGGATGAAAAGGGATTAAAGGAAGTTCCGAATCCCTCTCTTTATCTAATCTCAGGGAAGGAAAAGAAATCTTCCGGCTCTGTAATTACTCCTACAGTCGAAGGAACCAGGGCTCTTATGGTTGAGATTCAGGCTCTTGTAATTCCGACAAGATTTTCTTATCCTCAGCGAGTCGCGAGAGGATTTGAAGAAAGAAAACTGGATCTTTTGATGGCTGTTTTTCAGAAACGTCTTATGATGGATATGAGCGGATATGATGTTTATTGTAATATAGCAGGAGGTATGAACGTTTTTGAGCCATCTATAGATCTCGGTGTGATTTTAGCGATACTATCGAGTTTGCTTGAAAAACCCATTGGGGATGATTTCTGCATAGTGGGTGAAGTGGGCCTTTCGGGAGAGGTTAGAGCAGTTCCTTTTATTGTAAGCAGAGTGAAAGAAGCGAGTAAGATTGGTTTTAAGAGAATTGTTATCCCGGATAAAGCAGGAGATTTTAAGTCTGATATTGAGGTTTTAAAAGTTTCGAATGTCTCACAGGCAAAGGAGATTTGCAAACTATGAATTCGTGGCCGCTTCTTTGGGTTATTATTCTTGGCTTTACTGGATGGCTTATCGTTATAGTGTGCCTATATCATTGCAATAAGCTGGATCAAGAAAAAAATTACAAAGCGATACGTTTTTCCGCTATTGAGGACGGGAGAGTTGGAAAATTATTTAAATCCGGAATAATCGAGGGTATACCAGTGGTTTCGGAAGATGATATGAAAAGAGTATCAAAATATTTAGAATCGGATGAAATTCCGGAGGGTTTTAAAGACGGTCTTCGGGTGCTAAAGGAATTGGACTTAACTGTAATGAGGGGTGATTTGCCCACTATTTGTAAAAAATTGAACTGTCCCGCGATAATCGCCGGAAATGACAAAGAAACGCTGGAAATTCAGGGCATTGAATGTATTGATATAAAAGACCTCGATGAGATAGGAAGATCTAATTTGATAAGAGGAGAAAAAATTACTGTAAACCACATAGATTACGGTTACGATAGAGCTCAAGGTTATTTAGCTGATGGAACTCTTGTGGAGATTGAGGGTGATGTACCCGAAAATCATCCGGTTTCCCTAGAATGTTCTATTGAAGCTATTATGGAAAGTAAATTTAACCGAAAAGTTTGGGCTAAGGTTGCAAAACGTGATTGAAGCGGTAATTGTTGCGGGTGGTAGTGGAAAGAGGATGGGGGATGTTTACAAACAATTTTCACCGATTGCCGGAAAACAGATGTTTTCGTACTCATTAGAAAAATTTCTCGAATACGGAGTTAATAGAGTTATCCTTGTGGTTCCCGGAGGAGAGCTTTCGAATGTTAAAGAAAAAACTTCTGAATTTAAAGATAAGATTAAAGTAGTTCCGGGAGGAAAGAAAAGACAGGATTCCGTTTACAATGGATTCAAAGAAACTTCAGAAGAAATCATTCTGATTCACGATGCCGTTCGACCTTTTGTCAGTCTAGAACTTATCGACAGAGTAGTAAAAAGTGTTAAAGAATTTGGCGTTTGCGCTCCGGGTATACCTGTGAGAGATACTTTGAAAATATTCAAAAATGATGAAATCCTATGGACCCATGCCAGAACTAATTTACTTCAAGTTCAAACACCTCAGGGATTTAGAAGAGATATTTTGGAGCGTATTGTAAGGCTGTTTTCCGCTTATAGTTTTACCGATGAATTAGCTTTTGCCGAGAAATTAAATTATTATATTAGATGGGTGGAGGGCGATGCTTTTAATATTAAGGTTACCTATCCCTCTGATATGAAACTTGCCCAGACAATCGCTACATATCAAAAAGGTAGGGAAGGCTGATGAGAATTGCGGGTGTTCACATCGAAAGACTAATCCTGGTGGTAAGGGATGATAAGAGTGGCAAGGTAACTTATTTTAAATTCAAGACGCTTAAGGAATTATTTAATTCAAAGGAGATTAAGAGATGTAATGATATATATATTAATGCCGGAGAGAATAATTTTCTTGTAAAAGCGAAATTTTTCACGAAGAAAGATCCGGAACAGGCGAAGAATTATGTATTAAAACATTTAAGTGAATTTTCCGTTGGCAGAGGTAAAGAATATGTAATAAAGCTTACCGCGGTTCCAAAGGAAGATGGGTCTAATGTTTATATAATAGAAGGGAAAGAAGAACAAATTTATGCTAGAATTGTCGATTTGCCTGTCGAAAATTACAGAATTTCGGGAGTAATACCGGATAATTTCGCGATATCGTACCCATTTATGCTTGAAGAGGATTTGGATGAGCCGTTTTCTATTGTTGAAGTAGGATCTGAAGAGCTGGTACTTAATGTTATAGATAATAGAGTAATAACCTTTACTAGAAGCGTTTTCTTTGAAAAAAAAGATTTATTCAATTCTTTGGAAAAAGAAATTGATATTTTATTACATAGAGTTGGTTCCGTGAAGAAAATATATTTTACGGGTGAGATAACGGATAAGACACTAAAAAAACTCAAAAAGGGAATTCCGTCTTATAAAAATAAAATAAGTAAATTTAAAAGTCCTGAGCAGCTTTCTTCCGATGCTGTTCTCGCTTATGGACTTTCGCTTTCTCCGGTTATGGGATTTAAAAATGATCTTACACCTGAATATATAGCTAACGAAAGAGAAAAGTGGAATAAAGAAGCAAAATTCAGAAGGTTTGCCCGTAGCATAGCTTATTTTATGGGAATTTTATTATCGATTCCGTTACTTTTATTAATCGCAGGAGAAGTATGGTTTTATGTATTCGATCGACAGACTGTTAAATTAAAAGATTCTTATCAAAAAGTTAACAAAATTAGAACAGAAGTCGTAGTATTAAGAGAGAAATTAAAATTGCGTGAAGAGACAAGAACGTCAATACCGTGGGGTTTTTTCCTTTCTGAGATTTCTCGTTGTATTCCTGATGATGTTTGTTTGATTGAGCTTGAAAGTGAACCGACGATGAAAGAAAACAGAACAGGTTTTATTTTTTATTTAACAGGTGAGGGTAAAACGCAGGAAGCTGTTATGGATTTTTACTCTAAAATACAGAGTATGGAAATTATAGATGAAGCAAATATCAAAAAAATTAAAAACGAGAAAGGAATAACGAGTTATGTTTTTACCGTTGTAGTATACTTCGAATGAAGACACCTGTCTTCAGGTTAATTTTGGTTATTCCTTTTTGGAGTCCTATTTCCCAATCCACAACTTTTAATATTTCAAGACTTATTGGGTCGACAGGTAAGTAATATATCGCATCCGAACTCTCACCAATAAATTCACTTGGCAGATAATATATAAATCTGAAAGAAATTACTTTGGTGTCTGCCGGGGTTATGCTTTTGTTAGATTTAAACAGTAAAGAGTCTTTCCAGCAAAAAGAGGAAAGTTGTCCTTCCTGGTTGATGAAAGAAATACTATCTAGATCGGCATAATGTACTTCGCGGGCTCCACTTAATTCTATTCTTATTATATCGCATATCTTAACGCCTTCTTCTGTTAATTGGCTTTTCCATCTATGTTTATGTATATTTCTTTGTATATGTATGAATGTTGAGAATAAAAGAGCGCTGAGAATACCAAAAGTGAGAATGGATACTATTATTTCTATTAAAGTGAACCCGTTTTTTTTCATAACCCTACCCCGAAGATTTTTTAACAACAAATTGCACAAATAAATTAAGATTAATCATTTTTGCTAATGCGAAAAATAGAATCTGTTTTTTTCTGTATTTGTGCTATTCGTGCGATTCGTTGTTTCTGCTATTCTAGGGGCAGAAGGGATTCCGACTTCTGACTTATGGATTCTGGATTCTTTTTTAATTTTTTCTTTGTGCTCTCTGTGGTTCATATTATAGTGGTTTTAGCAATTGAATCACCAAAATTTTCTTTTTATTTACATATACTTCAATATTGCACTTTGGAGGTATTTCTTCGTTTGTTTTAAGTACTGTCATATATACAGTGCCGTTTAGAGTATCTATTGTAAGTGAGTCCTGTTCTGCTTCTATTCCCGCGAGAGTGTGTTCTGCTTTTTTTCTCGCGAGAAGCAGCGCGACTTCTCTCTTATGTACATTTTCTGAAAACGAATAGCTCTTGAAAAAAAACTGATAAAGAGAGAGAAAAACAATTGAGAGAATTGTTATTGATACTATAATTTCCACTAAAGTGAAGGCTTTTTTTCTTTTTTTTGTTTTCTCTCTAGTTTTTTCTTTTTTAACACAATTAAATTTTCTTTTCTCTCTGTGGTCCATGTTTTTCTATTTTTTCTCTGTGTGCTCTGTGGTTTTTTCTTTTTTTAACACAATTAATTCCTCTGTGTTCTCTGTGGTCAATGGTTTTTTTCTATCAGTTTCCATGATTTCATTTTTAAATTTTTTGTTTTTATATAAGCGGAGGGGACCAAAGACCCTGGTATTCCTGAAATTATATCTCCTACGAGAACATTTCCGTAATGACCACTAGAACTCCTCCCGTAGAAAGAATGCGCGCAGACCAGGCCTTCTAAATCACCTTCGATAGACGCTTTTCCGGATGAGTATATCAGCCCTCTGCATCGGGAGTATCTTTCTATTGTGATGGCATTCTGGTGTGCACCTGCGATAGTTTTTTTCGCTGTCGATATCGCGGTCCCGGAAAATGAAGACGATTCGGTAAATCTTATTTTATTTGTTTCGCCTTCTCCGATGAGAACTGATGATTCCGCTATTGTCGCGTACTCTGAGACCCGGATTTCCTGTTGCGAAATAATTTCTCCTGAGAAGTAGCTGTAACCGCTTAAAGTGACGGAGTTAGGAGAAAATATTGAAACATTATGTAATTCCGAATCGTATTGTATTCTTACTTCTCCGTAAGCAATGAGAGTTAATTCTTTTAAGAGAGCATTTTCTACAATTATATCCGATGTACTTATAATAGTTTTAGGATAATCGAATGTCCCATCCCGGAAGAATACAGCGTCGTTTATATAAGTGATTTCTTTATTCGGTATATCACTTGCGTCATAAAATATTTGAGGTGAGAATAACTCCGTGTCAGCTTGATAGGGAGATTGAAGATATGCGTTAAACAAACTTATTCTATTTTCGATAGCCGATGTATTAAGTTCAGGAAGAACGTGACCAATTTTTATCGCTCCTTCTATCGAACCGTAGATTTCAGGATTTTTATCTACCTCCAGGATTGCTCCGTATGCGGAAACACTTGAATCGAAATTTGAGCCGAATTCGGACAGCATATAAACTTCTTCATTCTTGAATTTTCCGCTGGTTACTATACTCATAAACCCTCTTTTAAATTCCGCTTCAGTAGTCAAATAGCCTCCGAAAAGTGAATCTATATTTTCATATTCCGAAGAAGGCGGATTTTCCATAGATTTTATCATTCCTGATGAAGCAATATAAAAAGCCTGTTCCCAGTTTAATCGTTTGTTTAATCTCCAATTCTGTGAATTGCTTATTAATAGAAAACTCGTTATTAAAGAAGATATGATTATAATAATAGTTAAAGTGAGAAAAAGAGAAAATCCTTTATTTGAAATTGATTGTCCTTCTGCCGTATTCATCGATTATTATTTTATCAGGTTTAATTTTTAGAATCCTTATATGATTTATTTTTTCACCTTCGTTTACAAAAATTGTCTTACCATTATCTATACTGATTGCCGCAGATGGTTTTTTATCGTCCCAAATAATCCCCTTTACAATAATAGATGAAGGTTTCCATTGTTTTTGAGAAGTGCTTTCTCTCTTTATTTTATATTTAAATGGGTCTCTTTCAGCCCCGGTTACTTTTTTGGAATATTTCTTTTTGAAATTTACTTCTATTTCAGGAGGAGAATATTTAACCTTTTTTGGAAAGGTAACGTATAACGCGGTGATGAAGACAAATACCAATAAATAAACTATTACTTTATTTGTCGACATCATCGGAGAGAAATAATCTTATGCGTAGAGATGCTATTATTCCCGTTGTACCGCTATATATTTTTAATTTTTCAATCCTGAACGCGTCACCGCTTAACTTATCGAGAAACAAGCAAAGCTCGGGATATTTTCCCGACAGTTCTAATTCTACGGTAATATAAGATATATCTTCTGTTTCTCTTACGGTTGAATGAGATACTGAATTTGTCCGCAAATTAAAGGATTTAACCAGAGAGAGCAAGTTGGTAATTCCTTCTGATACGTTTTCAAATTCTTTATATTCATCGAGTCTTTTTGATATATGTTTTTCCAGAGAGAGGTAGTAATTATGTAAGGAATTACCTTGAGAATAAAGAAAAAGTTTTTTTTGTCTATCAAGAATTTTTTTGTTATCTTCTTTTACTTTGTCAATAAGGTTGAAAAATAAGAAAAAATATAAAATTAGACCCGGTACACCTATGAGTATGTACCAACGGTATTTATTCATTTTTTATTTCTTTTTCCGGTTCGGGTGTTTCTTCCTTATTTTTTTCTTTTAATATTCCCTTAAAAATAGGTAGCAGGTTGTCTGCCAATTCTTTCGACAGTGGTGTTACAACCTCGTTCCAATTTCCTTCGCCTTTTGCTTCAGTCATGCCGAGGAGTGAAGAATTCTTTTTAGATTTTACCTTTACGACAACCTCATAAGTTTTCTTTTCAGGATTTTTAAGACGCGGTAGGGAAGAATTTATAGAGAAGTGAATGCTATATTCTGCTTCCAATGAGTCTTCAACAGGCACGACCCACCCGTTCGAGTTCCGGAAGACATAAAATTGAGTTTTATCCACAAGCTGACCGTAATTTCCTCCGATTTCTTTAAAGTGAACTTTTACAGTCTCACCTTCCTGGGATACCACAAAAGGTTTAGGCATGCAATTTATTATCGTTAAAATAAATGCTATAAAAATATTTTTCATTCTATTTTTTGCCATGGTACAATTTCAGGTGTTAAATATATTATGAGTTCGGATTCATCGACATTGATGGATTGACTGGAAAATAAAAAGTCTCCGATTAAAGGAATATCTCCGAGAATTGGAACTTTATTTTTGTTAATAGTTTCCGTTTTTTGTATTAATCCTCCTATTATTGCAGTTTCTCCCTCCTGCAATTTTAGTGTGGTTGTTATGGAACGTCTCGAAAGTTCCGGTAGTCCATCGGTACTAAACCCTTTAAGTGACGAGACTTCCACTTCGACGTCAGCCGTTACATCATTTTCTCTTCCTACCCAGGGTGTTATTGTCATTTTAACACCCGCTTCAACCGGGTGAACCTGTATCAAGGGATTATCCGTAGTACCAATTCTGGTTCTGTAATAGCCCTGCCATCCCACATTAATACTGGCTTTCTGACCGCTTATTGTAACAATACTGGGTTCAGCATGGACTTTTGCTAATCCTCTTTGCTCTAAAGCATTAATCATTATCCTGAAGCCAGCGGGAATCTCCAGTGAAGTTCCCAGGTTTAGTGAAGAAGATATGTATTCCAGGATGTCATCTATATCCTCTTTGGTAAAAGTCGCTTTGAATTCTCCCGCGGTTTCTGTTTCTTCTGAGGAAGTTTTCGGAGCATCGGATATATTCTCACCCGCGTTTATGCCCAATTCCGAAAGTTTTTTTCTTGATACGGAAAGAATAATCGCTCTCATTCTCACTCTTTTTGCCGGGATGTCTACTTCTTCTAAAAAATCTTCAATTTGCCTTAACTGTACTGATGTTGCCGAGCAAAGAAAGGCGTTGTGCTCTTCCACCACTTTTATGTTGGAAGGAGAAATGGAGGACGGGAGTAATTTAAAAGCCTCGTCCGCTTTAATGTATTTAAGAGGTACCAGTGTGATCGAAGATATCAGTCCTTCCCCCGGCGTTTTTCCTTCAATTTTACCTATAACGTAAACATCGTCTATCTTTTTGAATCCGTAATTTGTGCCGCTTAGTACCAGTTCCAGGGTTTTGTTGAGAGGTTGTTCTTTTACTGTAGCGGATACTTTGCCTGTAATTTCACCGTAAGTAACTATATTCATTTCTGTTTTTTGTGATAAATCCTCGATGAATTTTTCTAATTCCATATCTTTTACATCGATAGAAATAAGAGTATCACGTTTTATTTTTACCTCATCGGAAGACCTTCTTCTACTTGTCCTTTCCCTACCTCTTTCTTCTATCCTTAAAACTTCGATGATTCCTTCCCTTTCGATAACTTCAAAACCTTTTGAAGTTAGAAAAGCTTCCAATCCTTTTTTTATGGGAACGCCCTTGAGATAGCCGGAAATCCTGGTTTCCCTAACATTTTCACCGGCTATAATAGTTAAACCGCTTTGCCTGGATATTTCTCTTATCAGCCGGTCGATTTCCACGTCGTCGCAGTCGATAGTCAATAAACTATCTTTGACAACAACATCTAATTTTGCTGTTTTACCTCTGGTGAGGTAATAAACATTTCCCTCTCTGTTAACAGAACAACCAAGACTTTGAGCCAGAGTTGATAAAAGTTGTTCTACGGTAACGTCTGAAAGAAAAAGAGTTACTGTGCCCTGTACGTCCGAGCGAAGCACGACATTCAATCCGTATTGCTGGTTCAACAATTGAACTACCTGTTGAACAGGAAGATCTTCGAAAGACACGGATATTTTTCTTTCCTCTTCCTGTGCGTTAGCGTTTAAAAAAGAAAACAATATACAGATTATTAAAAATAGCCGTTTCATAACGTATTTAAGATAGTATTTATTAATTGATTTGTCAAGTATGCTAACGCGGCAAATTCTTTACCACAGAGAGCACAGAGATTTCTTTTTTTGTTTACACACAACCCACTACCCTGATAAAAACACAGAGATCGCAGAGCCCACACAACATCACCCAGGATTTTTTACCACAGAGAACACAAAGATATCAGGCTATCCGCTGACCGCCGAGGCTGTGCCAAAAGTCCAAATTTAACGGATTTCTAAAAAATAAGCCTTTGAAAAACAGGAACTTAGTTTTCTGCAACTTGCGAAAAGGGGGGTTTTGGCACAGCCTCCGCCTTCCGCTTCCCGCTAAAATCAGCTCCGCACACACAACAAGAGAAACAACAAGTCGCACGTATAGCACGAATTGTTTCTTACTTGAAACCTAGAAACCTTGAACCCTCGATAGCTTAATTAATACAAAGAACACAAAGTTTTTTATCTATTGTTTTTGACTAATGACTAATGACCAGTCACAAATGACTAAATTATAAACACGAAACAAGTAAATAATTTTTTACCCTTGACAAGTACCCGGTTTTTTCTTACAATGATTTCTATAATGGGCATTGGAAATCTCATAAGAATTTTGTTCAACAGATTAAATTTAGATTTTGTTGGGAGAAGTTTGTTTCAAATTAACAAATAATTATAAGGAGGTATGATGAGAAAACTTAGTTTAGTCGTAATTACGTTATTGTTAGTCAGTATGGTTGCTTATGGACAGGGTGGTTGGACTGATGATGGTACTAAAG
>Ga0315545_1000033_pt1 | contig 127624 bp, 115 predicted proteins | sample SalMarSW160210MG_FD_203096 | JGI IMG/M metagenome (GOLD analysis project Ga0315545, IMG submission 203096) | Salt marsh sediment microbial communities from the Plum Island Ecosystem LTER, Massachusetts, United States - Salt Marsh Sediment SW1602-10 ... | reverse complement strand
TCTTGTAAATATTTTTCTATTGGCCTTCCTTTTTCTTGGACCGCTTTAATACCCTTCTTTGTTTTTAACCAAAAAGCATCACTCCCTGCTCCTGAACCATAAGAAACTAGTAAAATATTTTGATTTAGCCTTGCTTGTTCTAAAGTGGCCACTAAACCCAAAAGAGAAGAGGCAGAATAAGGATTACCAATCTGAGGCACTAAAAAACCTGGCCTTAACTGTTTTGTTTTAAATCCCAAGCTTTTGCCTAGTTTTAAGGGAAACTTGGTGTTAGGCATATGAAAAATTACAGCATCAAAGTCTCCGGGCTGTTTTTTTATTCTTTTAAAAAACTGACTGAGGCAATTTTTAAGATGATAAAAATATCCCGGTTCTCCGGTGAAGCGGCCGGCATGACAAGGATAATCACAACCTTGTCTTCGCCAAAAATCAGGCGTATCTGAATTAAAAGAATAAGTTGCCTTAAGTTCGACCAAGCTATTTTCCTTTTTAGCCAGAATAAAGGCGGCTGCGCCAGCTGCGGCCGTATATTCCAAGGCATCACCCGGTTCGCTTTGGGCTTTGTCGCTTCCTACTACTAAACCATATTCAATCAAACCCGACTCAATCATCGCCGCCACAATCTGTAAACCAGTAGTAGCTGCCTTACAGGCAAACTCCAAATCAGCACAAAAATATTCATTTTTAATCCCTAAAATGTCTGCCAAAATTGTTCCCGTAGGTTTAACTGCATAAGGATGCGATTCACTGCCAATAAAAACAGCGCCGATTTTCTGGGCATGAATTCCGCTCCTTTTTAGAGCATCTTGACTTGCCTCAACTGCCATAGTCAAACAATCTTCGTCAAGATCAGCTACTGCTTTTTGACTTGTGCCCAAGGCTTCTACTTTGTCTTGACCCCAGTTTTGACCAATTTCCGCTGTTTTCATCCGCCAAAAAGGTAAATAACCAGCAAAACCTAAAATTCCCACGGAATTAAATTTTTTGTTGTTAATCATTTTTTGCCCCGTCCTAGTTTTTGATGAGCTCTGGCCAGATGACCGGCACTCAGGGCTGCTATTAAAGAAAGCTCTCCGGCCAAAACTGCTCCACCAATAATTTGCGCCAATTTTAAAGCATCGCCTTTTTTCACTTTATCTAGTCCTAAAACTGCCAAAGCTTCTTTTTGGGTTGCCAAACCTGTACCGCCGCCAACAGTTCCCACCATTAAATTGGGCAGATAAACAGAAAAATATAAATCACTATTTTTTTCTACCTCGGCGGTGGTAATTCCTAAAGAAGCTTCAACTACATAAGCCATATCTTGCCCCGTGGCTAAAAATAAAGCGGCCACAATATTAGCAAAATGGGCATTAAATCCTAAAGAACCACTCATTATTGAACCCAAATGACATTTTTTATTAACCACTTTAACAATCTGCTTTGAGTTTGTTTTTAAAACTTCTTTAATAATCTTTTTTTTAATAACTGCTTCTGCCCAAACTCTTTTACCGCGGCCAGAAATAAAATTAAGCCAAGCTGGTTTTTTATCAATACAAAAATTGCCGGAGATAGATAGGCAATTAATGCCTGTTTCTGCTTTAATTTTTTGCACTAAGGCCTGGGTCGCAATTGTAGCCATATTCATTCCCATTGCCTCACCGGTCCTGAAATAAAACCTGACAAATACATCTCGGCCGCAAAATCTGGTTCCCAATTTTATTAAACTTAGATGAGATGAAATCTTGGCCGCCTCCTTTTGCAGTTTGGTAAAATTTTGGTCAAGCCATTTTTTAAAAAACAAGCTTTGTTCAATGTTTTTTGTCCGAAAAACAGGACCACGGGTAGTACCCACTTCTTCAGCTAAAACTCTAATTCCTCCTGATAAACTAGTAGCTTTACAACCTCTGTTAACACTGGCCACCAAGGCTCCTTCAGTCGTCGCTAAGGGAAGATAATAACTTTTAACTTTAAATTTTAAACTTTTAACTTGAATCGGTCCGGCAATGCCTAAAGGCATTTGAGTAACGCCAATCATATTTTCACAGTTATGATTTTTTATTACTGCCGGATCCAAAGAAAAATGGCTAATGTTTTTTAGCTCTAGTTTTAATTTCTTTTCCAGATATTCTCTTTTTTTATCAACTGATTTCAAACTTCTCATTTTCATCTTTTTCTCAGTCTATAAATCTTGATTAACCAATAAGCCAAATAAATAAAAGTCAATAAACTCAATAAAGTCAATAAACTCAATAAAATTTTAGCTAACCAACCTAAGGAAGTAGGGGCATCAATCAGAAATCTGGCAGAAAAGATAAAAATTACTCCCAAAACAAAAGTATAAAAAGGCAGGCCAAAAATTAAAGCAGCTTGTGAATAATCTTTTTCTCTTTGAATCGCTCTTAAGGTTTTAAAAGGGTGAAGAATAAGGCCTAAAAGATTTCTGGAGAGAAGATAACTCTCTTTAATCGAAAGTAGAATCGAGTATTTGCCAACTTTCTTTACTATTTTGAGTTTCTTCAGCATATTTCTCTTGAAAAGCCAATCTTGCCCGTGATAATTTTGACTCTACCGCTTTTACTGTTGTTTTTAGTTTTTGGGCAATTTCTTTCACAGAAAGGCCATCTATATATTTTAGTCGTAAAATTTGGCTATATCCTTCGGACAAATTTTTAAAAGTTTGATAAATTCTGGTTTTGGCTTGTTTTTCTTCTAAAACTAACTGGGGGCCTAAAGCTTGATCAACAATCTTTTTCAACCAAGGCAAACGGGAAAAAATAATGGTTTTTAATTTCCTTTTTCGATAAAAATCAACTATTTCATGATAACTAATACTGCACAACCAAGTATAAAGAGAAGAATTAAACTTAAATAAAGGCAGTGAGTCTAAAGCAGAAATAAAAGTATCTTGTAAAATTTCTTCCGCATCTTTTCTGTTAGCCACTTTCTTAAGAATAAAATTCAATAACCTAGCTTGATAAGTTTTATAAAACTCTCTAATGGCTTTTTTGTTACCCTTAATAATTTGCTTGACTAATTCTTTTTCTGTTTGACTGTTCATTGTTATCTTATTATCCTAATATCCTCTTTTAATTACATAATCCGCCATACCTAATAAAAATTCTTTCTCTTTTCTTCTTATTTTAACATTTTTTAGGGCCTTTTTACCTTTTTGAGAAAAAACCACTGCTTTTTTAAGATATTTTTGCAAATCATCCTGACCAATTTCTGCATCCAAAACATCGTCTTTCATTTGAAAAGCAATCCCCACGTTTTTACCATAATCAAATAGGGATTTTAAAATTTTTGGCGAAGCATTTGCCAGCGCTGCTCCAATCTGTAATGGCCTGGCAATAGTATACATGGCAGTTTTTAATTCTAAAATCTTAAATTTTAAATTTGCTTTTACCTGCTGGCCATGATCAATATCCAGCCATTGTCCAGCAGCTAATTCCCACTTCATTTGATCAAAGTAATACTGAATCTTATGAGGAATCAATTCTTCTGACAAAATCAAAGCTACATCACCTGTTAAAATGGCTTTATTTAATCCCAGTTTTTTAAAACAAGTAATTTCGCCTCTGCGCTCTTGGGTATCATCCATAATGTCATCATGCAAAAGTGCAAAAGCCTGGATTAATTCCATGGCCATGCAAGTCTGCCACAGCTGCCTACTAACCCTCCCTCCACAGGCTTTAAAGGCGGTATAGATAAGGGCCGGCCTGATTCTCTTGCCGCCAGCCTGATTTAATCTTCTAATTTCTTTTATGGCTTTGCTAAACCGAGGAGTAATTTTCTGCGCTTGTTTTTGCTTTTTAACCAAATAAGTATCCAGCCTCAGGTCAAATTTCTTCTTAAAATCATTAAGATATTTTTTAACTTGCATGGGTGAATTATAACATCAATCTCAAGGCTGTTTTGGATTTGTTTGGAATTTGAAATTGGACATTTGACATTTCATTAGAAATTAGATATTAGAAATTAGGAATTTTTATGTTATTATTATTTCAAATGCCTGTCAAACTAGCCATTGATATTGGTGAGGAGTTTAAGCTTAAACCGGGAGGAGGAGGAATTAAAAGTGCTGCTGGTTATGGTTCCCTGGGCGAACTTATTTCTAATGTTCTCCCTAATGTTTATATTATTGCTTCTTTAATTTTATTTCTTCTGCTTATTGCCGGCGGTTTTGCTATAATTACTTCATCAGGCAATCCGGAAAAACAAAAACAAGGCAGTAAGGCTCTGACGGCCGCCATTATTGGTTTTGCCTTAGTCTTTGCCAGTTTCTGGATTATCAAACTAATTGAATTTTTAACCGGTATCCCTATTTTTAAATCAGGAGTCTAAAAAGTTTAAAATTTAAAATGCAAAGTTTAAAATTATACCGACGAAAAAGTCGAGTATCCTCGATCAAAGCATCGGGAAAGATCAAAATTAGAAAATTTTTTTATTATTTTATTGGACTATTGGGATTTAGTGCTTTTTTAGGTCAATTAGAAATTAGGTCAATTAGGTTAATTTCTCTTGCATATGCTCAAGACAGCATCATCGGCGAGGTCCAACCTCCAGGCTGGTTGGGAAAACATGGTTCAACAGAAGTCGGCGGCGAAGGTGGCTTTGGTTTAATTAATTTTTTCTCCAATGTCTTAAGACTTTTAACTATTGTGGCCGGGCTTTTTGCTGTCATTAATTTAATCTTATCAGGTTTGGAATTTATTTCTTCTCAGGGCGACCCAGAGAAAATTAAAAGCGCCCAAGGTAAAATCTGGAATTCTTTAATTGGCTTAGTTATTATTGCTGCCTCCTATACTTTGGCGGCCATTTTCGGCTGGTTATTATTTGGCGACGCGACCATGATTATTAGTCCCAAAATTTATGGTCCAACACCGGACGTATTTGTACCATGAAAAAACAACTAGTAAAATCTGTTTTAGCTGGCGTTGAACCCCATAGTGAATCATTGGGAGAGCTTAAGGGTCTCCCTGGTGGTTATGACCCGGGAACAACACAAGAATCAGCGGCCAATATGTTAACTAAAATTTTTTCCAACACCTTAGGGGTTCTAACTATTATAGGCGGTCTCATGTTTATCCTTTATTTTGTCTTGGGAGGTATCCAATGGCTTACCTCTAGCGGAGACAGAGAGGGGGTAGAAAAAGCCAAACACCAAATGACCAATGCAGTTATTGGTCTAATTATTGTCGTGGCTAGCTATAGCATTGCTTTTATTGTAGGCACCGTCTTGGGTATAGAAATCTTAACCCCAGCTAAATATATTATTGATAACCTGGCTCCAGGAGCAGGAAACAACGGAGAATAATAATGATAAAAAAACTGGCCCAATCTCTCCCTTCCATCGAGAACCCGGTTTTAAAAGAAACTGAAGGGAAATACGAAACTGTTTCCCAAAACCCTTTAGCGCCTTTTATCGTCCGCATGTGGCGGACAATAATGGTGGTAGGCGGCTTGGCCTTATTAATTTTTTTAATCTGGGGAGCAGTTGATTGGTTAATGAGTGAGGGCGACCCGGAAAAACTAAAAAATGCCAAAAACAAAATTATTCATGCTTTGGCCGGGATGGCCATTCTGGCTGCTTCTTATGCTATTGTTGGTTTTACTAAACATATTTTTGGTTTTGATATTTTGGAATTTGCCTGGCCGACGCCAGAGGAATAAAAATGGCAGTAGAAACAAAAATTGGTCCTGAAGCAGAAAAAATCTTTGAAATTAAAGATTTGGGTCTGTTTTTTAAAAACATTCTCAAACTAGGCATCATCGCGGCTGCCATTTTAGCCCTTGCTTATCTTATTTGGGGGGCAATCGACTGGCTGATGAGCGAGGGCGATCAGGAAAAACTAAAAAGCGCCAGAAACAAAATCACTCATGCTCTGGCTGGACTGGCCATAATGGCTCTCGTCTGGCTACTTTGGACTTTGGCTCTGCACTTTTTGGGTTTGGGTGAAGTCACTCCAGGTTCTGGAGTTAAATTTAACCTTGGAGATGAAGAATAATATTGACAAAGTTTATAATTTTAAGTAATAATAATAATTAGCTAATTGCTAATTTTGAGGAGGTGATCAAATGAAACTTAAAAAAATTTTAACTTCAGCAAGTGGTGCTTTAGGTTATCTAGTTTTAACCAATCCTGTCCTGGCGGCTTTTGATGATATTACTATTGGTCAACCAGAAGAAGTTAAGGTGACCGAATTCAGTCCTTTGATCCAGGGGATTATTAAAATTGCCTTTATCGTTGCCGTCGTCCTTGCTTTTATTTTCCTTTTATGGGGTGGTATTCAGTGGATTTTGTCTGGCGGCGATAAAGCCAAATATGAGGAAGCCAGAAATAGAATTACCGCCGCTATAATTGGTTTAGTAATTGTGGCTTTGGCCTGGTTAATCATTAAATTGGTTACTTGGTTCTTTGGCTTACCAGACATTTTTGGTGGTGACGAAACTTACAGTTTTCCCACTGGCTATAGCGAATAATAACTCTTGAACTTCTAATAAAAAAGAATTACACTTTAATTAATGCCAGAATGGAATCGTCCGGCGGATGAACCAGCGCAATTTAAAGATTTAGAAGTGGTTTTTGCTAATATCTTAAATGTAGCGCTTGTTTTGGCCGGTTTGGTTTTGTTTGTGATGTTGATGCTAGGCGGCATCAATTATCTTACTTCTGGTGGTGATCCGGAAAAAGCTAAAAAAGCCCAGGGAACTTTAACTTGGGCTATTGTTGGCTTCATTCTCTTAATCGCTAGCTGGTTTATTTTAAGATTTCTCTCTCAATTTACTGGTATTGACTTGACAAAATTTGAAATCCCGGGAACCTAAAGAAAAATAGTTATGAAAAAATTCCTGCCCCAAAAAATTATTTTTTGGCTAGCCTTAGCCTGTTCTTTTATCCTTCTCCTTCTTACTTATGCGCTCTTTACCCAAAGAGCCTCTCAAAAGGCCTTTAAAGCCCCAAAACAACCGGAAATTTTCCAAGGAGCACCGGCGCCGGCCAACCATCCGGATATTAATATCGATGTTCGGGGTTATGAATCAATTTCCGGATATCTTGGTTTGCTTAACTATCACCCGATAGGTTCTGGTCTGATTGATCCGAGCGCGCCGCAACTAAGCACTTTAATTGAAAATAATGCTCGGCCGGCAGTGGTAGCTCTTTATCAAATGTATCAGTGGGATTGGAATACCAATCAACGGGGCAATTTAATTAGAAGAGAAGATTATGGTGACCCCACTTTGCCCCAAGACCTGGCTACTTTAATCGCTTTGGCTACTAATAGCGGTGATAAGATTTTAGTCCCTGATTCTGAATATGATATTGGCGGCGGTTATGAGGTCATGGTTTTATATGCCACCGCCGACAGCATCACTATCAAATACACCCGGGAAGATAATATGGCCTATGGTTACGGCATCCACCTGAAAAACTTTAATGTTGACCCGGAAGTCTTAAGTTTATATAACACTCTTCATGCGGCTGGCAGACAGGAGTTGCCTATTCTTTGCGGCGGTCAAAAACTGGGCACGGCCAATGGCAGTCCGATTTTAGTGGCGATCCGTGACACCGGCGCTTTTTTAGACCCTCGCTGGGAAAATGATTGGTGGTTTAAACCGGCCGCCACGGAAAATACCACTTGCGAATTAACTTCAACCCAGGCAATAAGTGCTGCAGAACCAGAAGAGGAAGTCTTTACAGTTAAAGGCCCGTCAATGGGGTTTTTTGATGCCAAAATTGAAGATGAAAACAAAAGCACCCGCGAAGAGCCTTTAGCTACTCCTGAACCCACCCCTCAAGGTGAAGTTGAAGGTATTTCTTTTTACAAAAAAGAAAATCCCGAGGGTGAAGTTCATTATGAAAAGATTGTTTTCCCTAATTTTAAAGCCCTTTCTAAAAATATGGATTTTACTACTCGAGCGGTGGTCCCAGACCAAATAAAACCTTCTTTATCTGGTAAGCCCGTGGCTAAAATTTATACTGAAGTTTACCCTTATGAGCCAGGAGAAGAAGGAGGTGAAGATTTTGGATCGGTAAACCATGAGGCAGCTGCTACCTGTGAAGAAGCGGCCAAACATGAAAAAGAACTGGCCAATCTGACTGAAGCGGCCTTAGGTCCGGTTGCCATTTACGGCCCTCATTCCCCTGAAAACCAAATTGCTAATCTTACTCCTTATGAGAATCAAAACTTCAAATTTAAAGTTGAAGAAGTTGATTATTCCTGTTCGGCTGGTTTTGCCGGCGGCGACAAAACCATTAAAGAAGACCTCGCCCAACTTGAAGAAGTAAAACCTAATTTTGTTCTTGGCTTTATCTCGGTGCTTAAAAATGTTATTGAAGAAATCTTAGAATTAATTCTTAAAATAACCACTAAAGAAAAAACTCAATATAAAATGGCTTTTAAAGCTCATATTCCTACGGTTAACGCTTCGGCTCAATATGCTGCTAAAGTCGCCAAGACTTTAATTCCTCAAAATAATTATTCTGATTGGCTTCCGAAAGATGAAGCTAAAGCTTTAATTGCAGGCAGCTCCAGTAATGGCACTAAAGCTAGGGTTAGAGTCAATGGTTTTGAAGGCGGGACCGAGTCTCAAGTTCATTACGGTGATCTGGCCACCTTAAGAAATATGATGGCTGCCGGCATTTGCACTGCTTATTCAGAAGAAGCCGTGGAAAAAAGAATGGATGTTTATGGCCATTTTGGCAAAATGTTTCCCTCTTGTGACCCAGAAGATTATAAAGCCGATGAAATGGGCGAACCGCGCAATCCCTGTATTGAAAGAGATGCCAATGGTAATCCTATCTTAGATGCTGACGGCAATCCTATTGTAATTGAGGGTAAAAATCCCCAAGAATGCGTTCCGCCTTATTGCACTTGGATTCCAGCATACAGCGCCTGCCAATATGGTGTCTGGTGCAACCCGGACAATAATGCTTTACCCGGTGGGGCTGATTATAATGTCAATCCAGGTGCATGCGGTGGTTCTCCTCAAATCGAACCTGGCTGTGAATTTGGCAAAGATCCTATTTGCGAAAGCTGTTTAGGACTGCCTTATGGCCTGGTTATTGCTCAGCATATGAATTGGTGCGGTGGCAACCCACCAAGAGAGTGTAACTGTAGCCGCTGTAAATGGATCCAACCTACTAACCGCGCTCTTGATGAGTATAGTGATTCCCGTTTTAACGGTTGTTATTACGCTGGTCCCACTTGTGTCCAAACCAATCCGGCTGACCAAAGTTTTGGTAATATTTGCAGTTATGGCTGTAGTCCAGACTGTTGTCAATTTTGCGATTGAAATTAAAAATCGGTTGACTTTTGAAAATTAAAGCTTTAATATGAAAATAATGCCCAGGCTTAAAAGACTTACTATTTTTCTTCTTAGTTTAATAGGTTTCACTTTTTCTTGTTTTTTCTTATTGAAAAATCCTGTCTTGGCTAGTTTAAACAGAGAAGTATGGAATCAGGCCGTAGGAGACAACAATCCTAATTTTACTCTAGAAGATAATCTTCAGGATAGCTTTGATGGTCTGTTGAATAGTTCTATAGATCACACTGTCGGCAATCCTAATATTGCCGGTCAAACAGGCGCTTTACAAACACTCAATCATTATATTGCCGCCATGATTGAACGACCTCCAGTCGCTACCCAGGAATATCTGGCTGATTTGGGTTCTAGTCTGGGTTTGAGTCGACCGGCCTATGCTCAGGGATTAGGCTGGCAGGCCTTAAATCCGGTTCTGCAGGTTTGGAAAGCTTTCCGTAATGTGGCTTATTTGGGTTTTGTGATTATTTTTATTGTGGTTGGTTTTATGATTATGTTTAGGATAAAGCTGGGCCAGCAAACCGCCATTACTCTTCAAGCGGCTTTGCCTAAATTAATTGTCACTCTGCTTCTGATTACTTTTTCTTATGCTATTGCCGGCCTGATGATTGACCTGATTTATATTGCCATTTATGTGGTTTTGGGAGTCTTTGTTCTTTTTGGCATTATTACTGAGCAGAAACCAGTAGCTGATAAGATTTTTGGGGAAAACTTGTTCCAAATCATTTATGGAGGCGGCATGTTTATCAGCGCTCCCGGAGATTCAATTAGGAATATCGTCGACGGTATTCTTAACACCGAGGGGAATGCGCTGGCCCTCGGCGCCGGCTTACTAGTCCAGGCACTTCTAGCTATTCTTCTTTTATTTAGTGTTTTTAAAATTTTTATTGCCCTGCTTTTTTCTTATGTAGGCATTGTCGTCAAGGTTATCTTTGCTCCGATTACTCTTTTATTTAATGCTCTACCCGGAACTAACTCTTTTGGTAATTGGATTAAAGGTCTTCTGGCTGACGTTGCCCCTTTTCCGGCCGTGGCTGTTATGTTTTTATTGGCCGCGGTGCTCATTGGTAGTTCTTCTTCGGGTTGTTCAGAAGCTAATCCCTGGTGTGTTAATAGTGAAATTGGTTATCGCGGATCGATTGACTCCGGTCAACCGGTTTGGCAACCGCCTTTTCTTTCTATTGTTGGCGGCAGTACTGGCGGCACTAATCCCCTCTTAGGTCTGATTGGCATAGGAATTGTGATGATGACGCCAAAAATTGTTTCTCAAATCAAAAAGATGTTGAAAGTAGAAGGAACTGGTTTGGGTGGCGCCATCATGGGCGGAATGGCCGGCCCTATAGCCGGAATCGGTAGTTTCGCCCAAACAGCTTATACAGCTGGCGCTCAACTGTCTTCTTGGAAAAGCGCCAGAGAACAAACAAAGTTTATGCAAAACATGGCCGACTTCATGCAAAAAGGACAAGTTCCCGGCGTAGGAGAAGAGAGACAAAAACCCTCTTAAATTTTCGTTAAGAATTTTTATTAAGCTTCCTTAGCTTCTTCTTCTAAATCTTTATATGCCTGTTTGATAATTATTATTAAGGCAGATAAAGGAATTCCTATAACTACTAAAGGTCCGTATCTCCAGGCTCTATCAAGGGCAAAGATTTTCCATAACTGCAGGCCATGCTTTTTATAGAGCGTTTTTCTAACCTCTTTAGGATTCATCCCACTAAAAAGTCCGGCGCCAATCATTTTTTCTATCAATAACCTCATGTCCTCTGCTCCCTTAGAACTGTGATACATACCGTAGAGTCTATCTGCCTTGCAAATCGGCCAGTATTTTTCTCTTACTTTATCAAGGGGCCAAGGTAACAAGTTTTGCTTATTATCCTCTTCTAGTAGTCCCAACATTTTGCTGGCTATAGTCATCATAATCCCCTCTATATTGCCTGGACCGTAATCATCTAACGGTTTACGGAGTTTTGCCAGGCTTTCAACAATGGCTTCATCTTTTTGCAGTATAATAGGCAGGCCCCTTATTATCTCCCAAAGAGCGCCGGTGGCTTCTCCGGCAGCGGCCACATCCCGAAACCTTCTTTGCAAACCAATGTCGCCTGTTTCTAAAAAGCGCATTAAGGCCATCGGTGCGTCCTCTGTGCCTAAAGAAAAAGGTTCTCTTTGGGTCACTAGTTTTTCAAAATTTTCTCCTTCGGGTTTAAAATAATCTTGAATTTTTATAACTAAATCCTTAGCCTTTGCATCATCTACAAAATCAAGTAAAGTCTTATCTTTTTCTCTCTCGACAAAAGCGACCGCCTCGGCGATTTTGGCATCTTCAGTCTTTTGCCCTATAACCCTTTTTAAACCTTGCTCCTGTTCATAAACCAATTGCTGTAAAGCTTGAGCCAATAAATCATAAACCCCGCCTTCTTTTTTTAAATCTTCCGGGGTCAAGTCACCAGCCCTTCTTAAAATTTCATCTTGTGCCTCTCTGCTGGCCAGCCTGAATAAAGCAAAAGGGTTCCTTTTTAAGGCAAAACTAAATACTTCTCTTTTGGGTTCCAAGTTCTCTCTTTTGGATTCCAAGTTCTCGCTGGCAAACTTATTGTGCATTTCTATGCCAAGAAAGGGGACTAACTTTTGACCGATATAAGGCTTGCCCCCTGACTCTTCCTCTCCAATCTTGGTTATATATCGAAGGGCATCTTTAGCCCGCCAGGGACTTTTGCTTAAAACTCCACCGGCATTAAAAATATTCAGCTGAATCCCTCCTTTTTCCTCTAAATCTTCCATAGTTTGCTGGTATTCTTTAATAGTGCGAAATTCCTTTTTAATATCTTTGTCTTCACCAAATAAATAGTAAATGGCAGTGGCCATTTTTTTATCTTTCTCACTCAGCTTCCCACTCAGTTTGTCCTTCTCGCCCAAGAAGGCATCGACGCCTGGAAGCCGATCGCGCCAATATTTAATCGGCATGCCCAAAGGATCTAGCCGGCGCCATAAATCTTCATGCCAGGGAGCCTCAGGGCCAACCCTGGCATAAGGATAACTGGCCTGAATTTCATCGCCGCGGAGAGTAAAAATAAAAACCTTCCATCCTGTCCTTATAATCGTTTTTTCATAAGGCTCAAATTCCAAATTATAGTTTAAACTATGTTCTTGACAATAATCCTCCAGGGTCTTTTTCACTTGTTTCCTAACCCATTGATTAATCCAAATTGTCTCATCGTCTGGATTAAAACCGACTTTGGCCGGATTGATCTTTTTATCAAACATCATTAAGTGATCAAAAGCCTGTTCATAGGCGCGAAAAGCAGCCGCTACCCCAGGTTCCCTTAAAGTTACATCCATCATTCTAGAATCAAATCCAGTTAAAAGCTCTGGTAATTTATCAATCTGGGCATGGCCTTTTAAAAATCTGTCTAAATTATGGACATTTTCTTCAAAACCAAATCTTAAAGAGTATTTTTGAATCATGTCCGGACCATATTCACCCTCAATTTCCGTGTGTAAAACCGCTTGCATAAACTGAGCTAAACCACCGATGGCCTGCATATCTCCTTCTCGAAAATGACGGTTGGGGTCATTGCCAAAACGATCAACCAATTCTTGAAAACATCTTTCCCTGACTACCCTGCTACATTTGATTCCATCAACCCCTTCTTTACGAAATAGGTCGTATATAGTCGGCATCTGTCTTAAGAGTTTTTCAAAATCTTTCAAAAGGGCTTTATCTTCTGGATTTGCCCTAATTCTTGCGATTATCTCGAGCATTTCTCGATCTGCCTCAGGATCTTCTCTCCCCCAACCGCCCGACTCTAACATTTGTCTTCTAACTTCCTTTTCCTCAGAAGTTTTTTTTGGCTCGGCCCGTTTTTCTTCTCTTCCCAAATGCTCCAATACCTTTTCCACCTCATCTTCGGCTACCCCTTGATATTTGGGTTTTTTAATCTTTTCTTCTTCTGCTTGAGCCAGTTGCCGGATTTTTTCTCTTTGGGCTTGCGCCTTGAGTCTGGCTTCGGTATATTTTGGTCCCTGCTGTTCCTCAGGTTCCCTGCCTACTTGGCCAAAAATATCTTCAACCGCCTTTTTTATTCTCTCTTTTTCTTTTTTAAATTTAGGGTGGGCATTAATATATTCATTTCTTCTTTTTCCCCGCTCTGTCTCCGCCTGGGCCAAGATTTGCTCTTGGTCAGTTGTCCTTTTTTCCAGTCTTTTCAGCCTTTCCACCAGCTCTTTAAGTTTGCGGAAAGGGTAAGTTAAAATTTCTTTAAGAATCTCTTCTAAAGACTTACCTTCCAGTTCGTCTTTTTGTCGAGATTCTCTTTCTTTCCCAGTTTCACTCATGCTAAAATCATTATAGCATTTTTTTCTAAAAGCAAAGGAACAATTAATTATGTTTCGGAACGTAATAGTTTCTTCCGGAAATTAAACGTCCCAGAAACGTTTAAATTGTGAAACAATTTATTACGTTTCGGGAATTATGCAGAAATTATGCGGAGATTATCTTTAGCTAATCAAGTATTGACTAAAAAAAGAAAAAAGGCTAGGCTTAAGATAAGATGCCTAAAATTTCTCCTGCTACTGTTGGAGCTTTAGAGTCAAAAGAGTTAACCACTGCTGCTTTTAGAATCGGTCGCCATGAAGAAAGACGCATTGATTTTTTTCCTTGCCAAGAAAAAGTAAAAAGCATTCTTTCTTTCCGGGCCAGAACAGCAGTTAAATTGCAAGAGTCGGGCCTAAAGATGCCCACTGAGCTAGATCAGGCTACTGCTGAAATCAGTAAGCTACTTCGGGAGGGAAAAAACCTTAATGATCTTTCTCCTCAACAAATAGCTCAAGCATATTTTTCCATTAGAGAAATAGATGATAATAAGCAACACGAATATTGGACTTGGGTAGTGGAAAGCTACTCTGGAAAAAAGCGCAATAGGGTTTTACAGAAAGAAAGAAAGGTCCTAAAAAGAACGCTTGGAGATTTTGAAAGAAGATTGGTAGGAAGAGATTACGGTAAAACTATGGAGTCTTTTCTTTGCAATCTAAAAGGAGAGGTATTAACTAGAGACATTCTCATTCTGCAACGGCTAATTGGCTCTGAAGAGGCAACAGGAAAAGAAATAGAAAAAGCAAGGGCTGATTTTTGCGGCCAGGAAATCATAAGAATTTTAGAACAAAGCGGTGAGGAAATAAGTGAAGACAGGATAGATGTGGCTAAAAAATCCGCTAACCCTAGCGAAAGGAAATTTGCAACTGCAGCTGAAAGAATTCCAGAGTTGTCAGAAAAAGGCATGAAAAAAAGAAGAGAAATTGCCGCCTGGACCAGGACGGATGAACTCCGTCAGTTTATTAGTAGAGAAATTACAGAAACAGAGTTGTCTAATCATGAACTTATTTTATTCACTGTTCAAAATAATCCTGATTTGCTTCCGGTTACTAAATTTCAAACTTATGAGGCCCTTAAAAAAGGTCTTTCTAGAAAAACACCAGACCAATTAAAACGAATGGCAGATGGGCTAACCGCTTGTCTTGTTCAGGAGCATTCTTTCAACTCTGTGGTTGATACAGCAATTCATATTATTGACTCAAAATTGCCAGAAATTGAACCAGAAGTTGAACCAGTAGAAACAGCTCCAATTCCCAAACTAGAATTAACTGCTGAAGCTGTAGGGAAAGCTGGAGAGCCAGAAATTGCTCTTTTAATTGCTGAGGGAAAAACTGAGCAAGAGATAATTAGCATGGGGCTTGATTTAGATAAAATCAAGGCTGTCAGAAGAAAGTATTTTTCTAAAGACGCGGCAGGCCAGTATCGGCTAAAAGAGGCTGACGAAGATGGTAATGTGCAACAAGAAAAAACAAAAAAAGAGTTACAGATTAAACAAAGATATCAAGCAGAAATGGAAAACAGCATTGATGAAGTTGCTAAAACAACGGCTATTGAAGACTGGCTAAAACTACAAAGAGGTCAATTAGATAAGCCAGCTGAACTGAAATATGAGGATGAGGTTTGGAGAATAGCAAAAATGCTTCTTTCAAAAACGAATGCCCGTGGTCAAAAAATTCCCCTCGAAGACAAAGATCGTCTACAACGTTTTCCTAGTATACTCACTAGCTCTGGCGGCGAGTTAAGCAAAATACAAAAATATTGGTTAGACGAGCAAACAAGGAAGTATATGTCTAATCAAGTCGAGGCTGGTTGGAGAGAAAAAGAGGAAACAGGAAAGGCCGCCTGGCAACAACTAATTACTAAAAAGCCAGAAATTGCAGAAGAATATGATTATATGGTCACTAAAATCACTGCTTCAGAATTAGCTCAGTTAAAACCAGAAACAATTGTCTTATTAAAAGGAAGGGGGAAAATTTCTTCCTCAAGTTATGATAAAGTAACAGAAGAAATAGGCTTAGACCATATGCCCGAACTGCTTGATTTAGACACTGGTAGACTTAAACCCAAACAAAAGATTGCTCAAGAGTTAGCTAAAAAAGAAGGCATTCCTCTTTCAACCTGGGCTTTTCTTATTGTTCTAGGTTTAATGGGGCTAAGTGAAGCTACCACTAGCCTTATTAATGAAAAAAGACAAGAAGATGCCAATCAGTTGCAAGGCCTACTAGGCGCATAAGGAGAAATCAATGGATCAACCTTTAACATTAAAACAACTAGTCCAAATCGTCCCTCTTGATGAAAAAATTAAAGAGCGGGCAATTAATGAAGAAAAGGAATTAGGCTCTGAGCAAAAATATGAAATCAGTAAAATCTGCTGGGCTTTACTTTCCACTATTTTTGAAGAAAGAATGCGGCAAAAAACTCAAGAAATGCTTAAAGATATGGCTGACGGTGTTAAAGAATATGAACCTGAAGATTTTAAAAAAATTGAGGATGAAGTTTTGGCTGACATATTAATTCAATTAGATTCGGTTAAGTCCGAAAAAGAATTAGCCGATATTAAATCTCAAATAAAGGCTACTATTTCCAAAAAGCAGTAAAAACCTCTATAATTTAGGTAATGATTGGTTGGCTCACCCTATTTTTCATTTTTCTTATTATACTCTTTTTTATTTCCCGTTCTTTAACTAGAAATCTTTATCTGCTTTTTTTTCTTTTAACTCAAAATAAAGAACAATCAGTCCAATTTTTAACCTGGTTATTTTTGCCCGGAACCGTCATCCACGAACTCTCTCATCTATTAGTAGCCGAGCTTCTGCGCGTCCCGACTGGACAATTAAGCTTTACTCCTGAAATTAGAGAAAACAACCAGGTCCGCATGGGCGGGGTAAAAATAGCCAAAACCGGGCCTCTGCGCTATTTTCTGATCGGTTTAGCTCCTACCCTAGTTGGTATTACCACTATTACTTTAATCATGCATTTTAGCTTCCTGCCTCTTCTGCAAAAGGTTCTTACCCTCCCCTTCCGTCCCGCTAATTACCAATTACTAATTACTAACTATTGCTTACTCTTTGCGCTTTGCTATTTAATCTTTGCTCTTTCTAATACCATGTTTTCTTCTAAAAAGGATCTGAAAACCATTCTCTTTCCTATTCTTTTAATCGTCGTCTTAGGAGCTTTTTTTTGGCTAGGAGATTTTAAAATCTCCTTACCTCTAGAAATGATTAACTCTTTTACCCTGCTTTTGAAAACTCTTAATTATGCCTTACTAGGCACCATGATTATTGACCTTTTATTTTTAACATTTATTAGACTTCTTCTGCATCGAAAAATTACCCATAACTTAGTCTCTAAAATATGTTATCATTAAACAAATGAGTCCTGTCCGTTCTGAGCCAGAAAAGCCAAAAGTTGAGACTCAACTAAAAAAGCCTCCTACTTTTTTTGTTTCTATCCCTGAAATTAAAGACCAATCAACCGCTTTAGAAGTTATCAATCACTTGTTAGCCAATCCCCGGAAGGATTTAATTCTTCCCGCCTTAGACAAGGAGCCCATTGACCCTCAACTGGCGGCCGAAACCCTGGTGGCTTATTTAAAAAGTCCTTTATTTGAAGAAGTCAAGCCTTTTTTGCCGGAAACTCACCGTAAAAAAATTCCTGACCTGCGACCAGATTTTTTAAATCTACTTGCCCTTTCAATTGGTGACTTCCTAAAACAGAAAGAGGAGGAGAAAACTACTCCTCAATCTCAGGTGCCGACCGGGAAAATAAAAGAGTGGCAAAAGGAACTCGAAAATGCTGAGAAATTAGAAGAATTTGACCAAGAATTAACTCAATTAGCAAAAACAAATCTGCTTACTTTAACTACTTTAAATCAATTAGACCTTGAAACCCAAATTCAATTAATCAAGAATTATCAAGAAAACCTAAAACAACTAACCTCTCAAAGGCCTGGAGCAAAAGAATGGCAACTGACTATTCAAGCTTTTAGAACAGCGGTTTCTAAGACAAGTGCCGAATCGACTAATCAACAAAATCAGGAATATCAAAAAAAGGTCGTTTCTCGGTTTGAAGCTGAATTTGCCGCCAAAGTTAAAGATTGGGGCATTAAAGACAAAGAACTGGAAGCCCAGGTTGGTCAGAAAGTGGCTGGCGAGCATGGCCCGGCTTGCGCTCAAAAAGCGACAGAGCTTTACGCTCAGTATCTGCAGGCCGGTTGGGAAGAAAAAGAAGCAGCCATAGCGGCGGCCAAAGAATCTCTTCAAGCTACCATGGCTGAATCTATTTATGTTGGGGCTGCTTTGGCTCCCAGTATAAGAAAAAAAAGAAAATTGGAAGAAAGTCTGGCTCAAGTTTTGCAAAGCAACGGTGAACTCATTACTCAAACACAAGTTTCTCTTAAAAAAAACTTCAGAGACCTGCAAATAGCCAACTCGCCCACCTACCAACAAATGGTAGATATGTTTAAAACGGAACTAGGACAGGGTCTTTTAAATTTAGGCTTTTCCCCCACTGATATTGAAAGCCTAAAAACTGACATCCAACAAGAAGCCGTCAGAGGCATCTCGGTTTTAGAAAAACCTTTTGTCGAGCCAGAATTTGACTCTCCAGATCAAGCCGCATTTCAAACTTTAATCCAAAAAGAAGTTGTTAAGTCTTTAAATTCTTTTTTCACTAAAAAAGAGCAAAGGAAAAAACAAAATGATATTCTGCTTCAAGGAGAATTAGGTGCTACTAATCTTGGTCAAATTACTTATGATTATGCTCGTTTCCGACCTTCAGCAAAAGACTCTCTTCAAGAACCTGGCCGTTTAAACACTTTTCAAGCCTTAGTTTATACTCTCCGGAAAGAGCCTTCTTTTGCTTTTAAATTCATGCTGTCAAAACTTACTCGTGATAACAAACTGGATCAATGGCGGCTCTTAGAAATTGCTCAAAAATTTTCCTATAGTTACTCCAGTCTTTATCTGGCTAAGATCGGCTTTACTCCTCAAAGTATTCAAAATATGATTGCGGGCCTAAGACAGGGCAAAGTGCTTTTCAATGTCTGGCAAATTAAAAAAGGGGTTAGTGATCAGGATCCCCGGATTGCAAAACTACGGCAATTAGCCTTAGAACTAGCTGCCGTTCAAGAAATTATTAATAACCCTAAAGGCTCGAGCCAAAGACTCTTCAGTCTTCAGGCAAGGATGAATCAGTCCAGATATCAAATCTTTGAAACCGATAATCAAATCAACCCTTTAAGGCCATTTTTATATCCCTTTGACCTTCTTCAAAAAGAAACTTTAGGAAGATTTAAAGGCATTATTAAGCCGGTTAAAGGAATTCAAAATTATTTAAGAAATAAGGTTGTATTGGGTCGATTTTTTTCTCCCGGCTATAGAATGGGATTGGCTTGGCACAATCTTCTTAGAAGTAAATTTATAAAAAAAAGCTTCTGGTTTAATCGAACCCTCAAAACTTTACCTAAACTAAAACCAAGCTACTGGCTCAGGCCGGTTTACTGGTCAAAAAAAGGAATTAAAAAAGCGGTTCGCTGGGGAGCTAAAAAATTAGGCCGATTGCTTTTGAAGGTCGGCGGTAAATTAGCCACTAAATTGGGTAAGAAACTCTTAGCCTGGGCAACTGAGGCTGCTCTCGGAATTACCGGTGGACCAGTAGGCATTGCTGTTTTTGTGGGCGGTCTTTTGGTAAATATAGGTGTTTTTGCGGTGAAAGCGGCAAAATATTTGCTTTTTACCCCTGAAGGGAAAATGCTTCTCAAAAAAGCAACTAGAACCGCAAGGAATATCCTTGGCGCCGGCCTAATCGTTATTTATAAACTTATTAAGCTCTTTCCCTGGAGTTTTCTCGGTCTTGGTATCGGTTCTCTTTTTGCTCCTTTTATAGGACCTTTACCAATTGTCATCGGCGGAAGTATTGGCTTTTTTATTGATACCGTTGTTGCTCCTTGGCTCACCAAGGCTTTTGGTTCTTCCCTCGGAATTTTCGGTTCGGCTGGGGCTGGTTTTGGGCTTGGAACTGCTGGTGGTACAGCGGCCGCAGCGGAAGCTGCCACTGGTTCATTTTTCTTAGCTCCAACTACCGCGGCAACTATTGTTCCCGGTGCCGCTTTAATTCTAGGAACTTTAGGCGCTTATTCCATCGTCACCAATAATTCTACCTTTTTACCGCCGGAAAGGCTTGGGGAACAAGAGGAGGCTACTCCTCCTTGGGAGTCAGAATCAGTCAGTCTAAAGAAAACCGCTGACAAAACAGTCTTTACTAATGAAGAACTGGCCAGCAATCCTCAAGCTACTTATACGATTACCATCACCCCAAAAGAAGGAGAAATTACTATTAAACAAGTAGAAGATGAGGTCGAGGTTTTTTCCAGAACCACTCCGGCTCCACCAGCTCCCACGGCCAGCTTTATTCCTCCTTTAGGCCAAACCACCAGCGATATCTTAACTTTTACCTATATACTCCCTCTTAATTCTGGTTTAGCTGATAGTCGCATTGAAAATACGATCACCGTAATCATTATTAATGCCGAAGGAGGAGAAGAAACTGTCTCTGCTTATGCAGATATTACTCTGGGGAACCCTCCGGCTATTGATTGCCCTATTGCTTTGGAATACAGTCCCTATATTAATGAATGCTCTTATGGGTCTAGTTTAGCTGGATGCGACGTGGCCGGTTATCATGGTTCTAATCGTTATTGGGGTGGAAGTTGTGGGGGCTACCGGATTCCGGTTTTTAATGACTGTTGGGGACCGATGGGTCCCACTGATCCAGACGGCACTACTAATGTTTGTTGGGAAGCGCATCATGAGCAAAATGAACTCTGTCCTGATTATGGCAAAGCCATGGATGTGGCTCCGGCTTCAGGGGGAGGAACCGAAGTCCTTTTACCGTCAATTGATGGCGAAACGGTAGTTTGGACTTATGAAAGAAATTCTTCTTCCAATTGGGGCTGGGGACAGCTTTTCAATACCACCCATAATGGCCACAACTATCACTTAATTATTTATCACGTAAACGAAACCAGCCCTGGTTGCAGCCAATGTAGTTCGGGCACCAGAATTGGCACGGTTTATGGCGCCATGACTAGGCCCCATGTTCATATTGAATTACAAATTGATGGCAGTTATGTTATGCCTGAAAATCATATGTGCAGAGGACTGCCTGTCCATAATTAAAAATGAATAAATTAATAACTTTTTTTAAAAAACAAAAAATAATCTTTTTCCTTGGTTCAGTTCTAGGAATTCTAATAATTGTAAGAATTATTCTGCAAAAACCTCAGGCTCCAACTCCCCCCAAGGAATCTCCTTTCCCTTCAGGATCAGGATTTAAGAAACAAGTTATTCCTTCAGGGCTACCTGAGCCTACACCAGAAGAAAAAATTGAAGATAAAGTCTTGGAACAAGCTCAACTTAAGTTAATTAATGTTTATCCTAAAGCAGGCGAGAACGAAACCTTATCTTCTCAATACAAAATTGTCTTTACTTTTAACCAAGAAGTAGAACTAGAAGGGTTGGTTTATAAAATTGAACCGGAGATTAGTTTAGAACCGACAGCAGACAAAAACAACCTCAGTTTTTACCCTCGAAGTCCTTTTAAATATGATATTCCTTATACTTTAACTTTAGAAGGCTTAGAAAGTAAGCCTGGATCGCTTCTTAATAATCCGATTAAATACATTTTTCAACTTCATTTTCCAGAAAGAATGATTTTTAATGAAAACCATTAGACCTTTGTGAAAATCGGTGAAAAGAAAACTTCTATACTTTGACCTACTTTTATATCTTTTCAATATGTAAGTTTAGTTGTTATATTGTATTTATAGAGTTAAAAGTTAAAAGTGTAAAGTTAAAAATTACAGTTAAGAATTAAAAGTTGTGGATAATAAAGAATTTAAGAAAAAACTGATCAAGAGGGCTTACAAATATAGTTTAGAAATTATTAATTTTATTGATAGTATTGTGAATAAAAAAGATTTTAGTTCCCAAATAATATCTAAACAATTGCTGAGAAGCGCCACTAGTATAGGAGCAAATATTGTAGAATCCCAAGCTGCCAGTTCTAAAAGAGATTTTACTAATTTTTTAAATCACGCATTAAAATCTGCTAATGAAAGTAAATTCTGGCTTGGCCTTCTTAGGGACTCTAATAAAGCGTCTAAAAGTTTTGCCAATAAACTTTTAGCTGAAACAACCGAATTAGCAAAAATATTAGGCTCAAGTATTTTGACAATTAGAGGGAAAAGAAAATTTTAAATTGAAATTTGCACTTTGCATTTTTCACTTTTAACTCTTATGAAGCAGCATCCGGTTCCGCAAAACATCGCTTCCTATCAATTTCGCCTGGTTGGCGAGATGACTTTAAAGCAGTTCCTTGAACTGGCCGTCGGCCTGATTATAGCCTATTTTTGCTTTCATCTCCAAATCCCCTACCTTATCAAATGGCCGATTATTGTCTTGGCCGCTCTGGCTGGGTTTGCCTTTGCTTTTATGCCCATTCAAGACAGGCCTTTAGATCAATGGATTACTAATTTTATTAAGTCGATTTACGCTCCCACTCGTTATCTTTGGCGCAAAAATAACCAGCCTCCGGCCTATCTAACGGAAAAGTCTTTTAAAACAAGCGGGGAAAGCTCAATGCAATCAACTTTAATTAAACAAAGAAAATTAACTGAATATTTGAAGAGCCTGCCCGGCCAAGCCCAAGTTATAGTTCAAAAACCAGTAACCAGCCTCGACCAAGAGGAAGAAAAACAATTAAACCAAATTAATAGTCTTTTGCAAAATAAGGCTGTCGTCTTTAAACCAACCATGCCTAAGCCTGCGCCAATTTCATCAGCAACCAAACCAGCCGCGTCTATGGTAGAGGCGGCGCCAGCTCTAACCCCTCCTCTTGCCGTAGAATCACGTTATCAGATTAAACAAAAAATTAAACCAGAAGTGGTGGCGATGTTTTCTGACCAATTAGCCTTTCCTTCTTTGCCCCAAACCCCTAATGTGGTTGTTGGCATGGTGGTTGATGTTAACAATCGAATTCTTCCTAATGCTTTAGTAGAAATCCAAAACAACCAAGGCGTCACCGTTAGAGCAATTAAAACCAATAAACTGGGGCAGTTTTTTATTACCAATCCTTTAGATGCTGGCGATTATAAAATTTTAACCGAGCATGATAATTTTGACTTTGATATAATCAATTTAAAAACCAAGGGAGAAATTATCTCTCCTATTAAAATCAAAGCCAAAAAATCAATTCAATAATTTTTAATTTTGCATTTTAAATTTTGAATTTTAACTATGTCTGCCCAAACAAACATCCGCTCCAGCACCCAAGACCATCTCAGTATTGAAGATGTCCAGGATAATTTGGTGATTTTAAAAAATGGTTCTTGTGCTTTGATTTTAAAAACTACCGCCGTCAATTTTGGTCTTCTTTCAGAACGAGAACAAGAAGCCACTATTTTTGCTTATGCGGCTTTTTTAAATTCTTTAGCTTTTTCTATTCAAATTCTTATCCATTCACGTCAAAAAGATATTTCCTTTTATCTTGCTTTAATAGATGAACAGATACAAAAGCAGCCTGATGAAACCCTGCGCGCCAGGACTCAACAATACCGCCAATTTGTAGAAAGCACTGTTAAAAAAAATAAAGTTTTGGATAAAAAATTTTATCTCATTGTCCCTTTTAACTCAATCCAGTTCAAAAAAACTCAAAAACAGGCTTTGCTGGAAAAAGCCAAAACCGACCTTTATCCCAAACGAGACCACCTGATTGGTCAACTCCAACGTTTAGGCTTAAAAGCAGTTCAGTTAACTGATAAAGAAATTATTGAACTCTTACATAATATTTATAATCCTGTGGTTGAAGGTCAAGGCTTCACTTCTTCTGCAGACTATAGCGGTTCTTTAGTCCAGTCTAATCTAAAACCAGCGTCGCTGCCAGAAACTCCTCCGCCACCTCCAACAAATTTAAATAACCCTAGGGCGGCTAGGCCAGTTAATACCTTAGTCCCGCCAGCGCCAAGCACTAAAATAGAACAGCCTCGGGGACAAAAATTACAACAAACCATAAAAAATATTGTTGAAAAAGTTCAGCAAGAAAAACATGACACCACTCAAACAAAACAAGCCTAAACCAAAAGGGTCTTTTAAACAAGAATCTCTGGCTTTATTAAGTCAAGGCCTAACTTCTGTTCAAGATATTATCGCTCCACCCTCAATTGAAGTTGAATTTAGTCATCTTAAGGTCGGCCAAACTCTTTTCAGAACCCTCTTTGTTTCTGGTTACCCTCGTTTTGTTAACGCTAATTGGCTGACTCCGTTGATTAATTTTAACCAAACCCTGGATATTGCCATGTATATTTACCCGGTTGAAGGAAGAGGCATTTTAGACGACTTAAGAAAAAAAATTGGGGAAATGGAAGCAGAAATCCAAACAGATTTACAACGAGGGAAAATTGTCAATGTGGAAACTCAAGTTAAACTAGAAGATGCCCACTCCCTGCAAAAAGAACTGGCTAAAGGCGCCGAAAGGTTTTTCCAATTTGCTTTATATGTTACCATCAGCGCTCCTGATCTTAAGAGTCTGAATAAGGCCACCAAGCAAGTTCAATCGACCCTGGGTTCACTTTTAATCATTTCCAAGGCCGCTACCCTGCAAATGGAAGATGCTTTTAAAACTACTTTACCTACTTGTTTAGATAAATTGATGATTACCAGAAATATGGATACCACTTCTTTGGCAACTACTTTTCCCTTTACCTCTTCAGAACTAAGTTCAAATGAGGGCATTATGTATGGTATTAATGAGCACAATGACTCCTTAATTATCTTTGACCGCTTTTCTTTGGAAAATGCCAATATGGTTGTTTTAAGCAAGTCTGGAGCAGGAAAGTCATTTACTATTAAACTCGAGGCAATGCGCTCTTTGCTTTTTGGAACAGAAGTCATTGCCATTGATCCTGAAAATGAATACCAAGACCTTTGCCAAGCGGTTAAAGGTGAATATATTAATTTTTCCTCTACTTCCCCTTCAAAAATTAACCCTTTCGACCTTTCCCTAACTTTACAAAGAGGAGAAAATGAGCTTGGCTTGAAAATTCTTTCTTTACATTCTTTATTTAAAATTATTATGGGCACATTAACTCCCCAAGAAGAAGCTCTTTTAGACCAAGCCTTGGTCCTTACTTATCAGCAAAAAGGCATTACCCAAGATCCGCAAACCCAAAAAAATAAACCCCCATTAATGGAAGATTTATATAAAGTCTTAATTGGCATGGAACAAACTGAGGCAAGTTCTTTGGCGGCCAGACTAGAAAGGTTTATTAAGGGAAGTTTAAAAGGCATTTTTAACCAACATTCAACCGTAAAACTAACTAATCCATTTACAGTTTTCGCCATTAAAGACGTTGAAGACAAACTAAGGCCGGTAGCCATGTTTATTATCCTTGACTATATTTGGACTAAAATCAAAAAGGAGCTTCGAAAAAGACTCTTAATTGTTGACGAAGCCTGGTATTTAATGAAGAGTCAGGATTCTGCCAGCTTCTTATATTCTATGGCTAAAAGAGCGAGAAAGTATTATTTAGGAGTAACTACTATTACCCAAGACGTTGAAGATTTCTTAAGCAATGATTATGGCAAAGCTATTATTACCAACTCTTCCATTCAGTTGTTGATGAAACAGTCGCCGGCGGCAATCGATAAAGTAGCGGAGGTTTTTTATCTCTCTCAAGGGGAAAAGAACCTGTTGCTTTCCTGTGACATAGGCCATGGTCTGTTTTTTGCCGGGGCTAACCATGTTTCTATAAAAGTCGTTGCCTCACCAGAAGAATACAGCCTCGTCACCTCCAAACCAGAAGAAATCATTGCTAAACAAAAAGGGGAACAAGTTATCCCACAAGCCATTAACAACAACCAGGACAATAGCGCAAACAATTATAATACGGTTAATAGTTAACTTTATAAAATCTCCAAAATCCCAAGATTCCAAATCTCCAAGCAAATTAAAATTTAAAAGCTAAAATTTTTTAATTTTCCTTTTTTAGCTCGTCTGGTATTTTGGATATTTGGATGTTTGGAATTTTTCTACTTATTTCTGGAGTCTTACCGGCATAATTATATGTAAATAAGAAGCGCTTTTTTCTGGTTTGAATAAGCCTGGTTTTAAAGAATCAGAAAGTTCAATCATAAAAGTTTCTGTTTTCAAGCTATTTAAAAAGTCTTGTAAAAAACGGAAATTAAAGGCAATATTTACCTCATCTCCGTTATATTTAATTCCCAGGCTAACCTCATTTTTTCCTAATTCCGGAGCATTAGCAGTGATCATTAATTGACCTTCTTTAAAACTTAACTTGATAATATTGGCGCTTCGTCGAGCAAAAATTGAGGTAGCTTTAATGGCAGTTAAAAATTCCTGTTTATCAATAATGGCTTTATTGTCTCCTTTTGCTGGAATAATTTTTTCAAAATCAGGAAAGTCGCCTTCGATCAGGCGGGTAACTACCTCTGTATTTTTAAAAGAAAAAATTACTTGGTTGCCATTTTGAATAATGGCCGCCTTAATCTCTTCTTTCTCTTTTTCTTCTTTGCTGGCTTCAATTATCTTAACTATCTCCTGCAAAGCTTTAGCAGGAATAATTAAGTCTGGAAGGCTGATTTTTTTATCTATTTTTAATTTTTTTAAACTTAAACGATAACCATCGGTGGCCACTAACTGAATTGTTTTATTCTCACTGCTCATTCTTATGCCGGTCAAAACTGGTCTGGTTTCATCAATGGCAGCAGCAAAAATAACTTTTGAAACTGCCTGGATGAACTTTTTTACCGGTAAAGTAAACTCCTCTTTTATTTTTAGTTTGGTTTTTGTCTTTAGGCTAGGAACCTGAGGATAATCAATGGCTGACATGCCATTAAATACTGCCTTATACTCTCCAGAAATAACTTTAATTTTTTCTTTTTCTTGTTCAAGCGTAATTTTCTCTGGCGGCAAAGAAGAAATAAATTCAAGTAAATCTTTAGCTGGAAGGGTAAAATCTCCTTTTGTTTCTAGTTTAGCTGGAAGCCAAATATTAACTCCTGTTTCTAAGTTGGTAGCGGTTAATTTTAATTTTCCTTCTTCTTGACAGGAAATTAAAACGTTGTTTAAAATCGGTAAATTAATTTTAGGACTTATGATTTGATTAATTAATGACAATCCCTTATTAAGATTTTCTTGTAAAATTGTAGTTTTCATAAATCTATTTTACCTTTTTAATAACCAATCAGCAACTATTAGTTCTCAATTTTAAATAAATGTATAGTATATAATAGTATATAGTAGTAGGTTAGGTGGATAAGTGCAAAAACAGATATAGAACGATGTGGAAAACCTTGTGGACAAATTAGGAATATTGTGGAAAAGTAGAAAAATAAAACAGAGTTTTCTACTTTTCCACTTAAAATTCACATTAAACCCACATATTTTTCCACAGACTTATCCATATAGTTTTTTTTCCAAGCCTTTTATATTCAACCTTAATTCTTCAGAAATATTAATAAGTTTTTTGATTTTATCAACCGCATGCATTACCGTCGTGTGGTCGCGGCCGCCAAATAAATAACCTACCTCTGTTAACGGAGTTTTAAGCCTTTCTCTAATTAAATACATGGCAATTTGACGGGGGACAACAATTGGTTTAAGCCTTCGACTTCCTTTTAATTGACCTGGACTAAGACTAAAATAATCAGCCACCAGTTCTAAAATTTCTTTAGGTTTAATAGTTTTTTCAATTTGGGGTTTTAAAACCGGTAGTTCTCCCAAGATGGAAAGACAAAGGTCTGGAGTAATTGGTTGATTCTTAAGCTCGCTTTGAGAAATTAGGCGAGTTAAAAAACCCTCTAATTTTCTAGTGCTGGTAATTTTTTCGGCGATTAACTGGGCTACGTCCATAGGCAAGGCCTTGCCTCTTTGCCCGGCTTTAATTAATAAAATCGCTGTTCTTAATTCAAAATTTGGTTCCTGAACGTCAATAGTTAGGCCGCCCTCGAAACGGGAACGGAGCCGGTTTTCTAAGCCCTTAATTTCAAAAGGAAGACAGTCGCTAGTTAAAACAATCTGGCCGCCCTCAGCATGGATCGTGTTAAAGGTATGAAAAAATTCTTCCTGGACAGTCTCTTTGCCGGCGATAAACTGGATATCATCAATTAATAAAGCTTTAGCGGAGCGAAACTTCTGCCTAAATGTTCTAGTGGTTTTGGTTCTGATCGCCTCGACAATACCATTAGTAAACTCTTCTGAGGTGCAATAAACTACCGCCGACTCTGGGCTAACTTGGAGAATCTTGTGGCCGATGGCATGGGTCAGGTGAGTTTTGCCTACGCCCACGCCTCCATACAAAAATAAAAGATGGTAAGTTTTGCCTGGATTTTGAGCCACTGCTTGGGCGGCGGCATGGGCCATTTCATTAGTAGAGGAAACAGCAAAATTTTCAAAAGTAAATTGAGGATTTAAGCGGCTTAATTTAATGGCTTTTTCCAATCTTTTTTGTTTTTCTTTTTCAAAATTAACCGTAAAAAGAGGTCCAGGATCATCTTTTTTAAAAAGAGCTTTGATGACAAAACGGATTTCATTCTCCTTTTTAGTAATTCGATCTAAAATTTCTTTAACTTGGCCTAAATAGCGAGCCTCAATCGTATCTTTAATATAGTTATTAGGAATAGTGACTTCAATTAGCTGGCGATTATTTTTAATTTTTTTAATTTTATTTATTTCAGAGTTTGAAAACCAAGTAGAAAAATTAGCTGGAGACAAAATTAATTGTAATTCGGTTAAAACAGCTTGCCAAAGATCTTTTTGGTTCAATGTAGCCTCCATAGAGCGCTAGGTTTTATAACAACTTGTGTTTTTAAAGGCGGGGCAGGGGCACTTTTATCTTTACTAAGTTATCCACATTTTGTCAACCCCGTAAAATATCTTTATCTTAAATTACAGAAAAGACTTTGTTGATATTAAAAATTTTGGAGGGCGGCAACTTAATAATATGACACATTATTTTACGGGGTCAACCGCATCTTTTTATATCAAAAAAACGATCTCTTGTTTTTTAGACCTCGTTTTGTTAAGATAAAATTATGCCAAAAAGGACCAACCAGCCTAAAAAGAGAAAACGAGTTCGAACCCATGGTTTTAGAAAAAAAATGCAGACTAAAGCAGGCCGGAATGTACTTAAGAGACGTCGGGCGAGGGGACGGAAGAGACTTACCGTTTAAATTAACCTAATTAACCTGATTTCTCGTCCAGAGGACGATCATCCTTTGGTTGATAATTGACCTAAAGAAGTTCCAAGCACCAATTAGAATAATTAGAAATTTATTTTTTGTTATCAAAAAAACATCGTCTTCCATCTTATTTAATTCCTAAACTTTTAAAAAGAGGTCAACGGCTTCATGCTGATAATTTTACATTGATCTACCAACCATCAACCATTAACAATTTTCCCCGCTTTGCTTTTATTATTCCGATTAAGCTGGAGAAACGAGCGGTTTATAGAAATCGGTTAAAACGGCTGCTTCGACAAACAGTAAAATACCAAATAAAAAAAATAAAAAAGGGTTATAACATTCTCTTACTAGCTAACAAAGCCCAACGCTCAAACAAACCCCCTCAAATCAGTGCCGAAGTGATAACACTATTGCAAAAGGCAAAGATTATTAAATGAAAAAACTTCTATTAAGACTTATCCACGGCTATCAAAAATCTAAGTTTTTTCATCGGCCGATTTTTAGATTTTTTTATCTAAGTGATAAGAACTGCCGCTTTATTCCTACTTGCTCTGAGTACTGCTTTCAAGCGATTGAAAAGTATGGTATTATAAAAGGCGTTCTTTTGGGTTTAAAAAGAGTTTTAAAATGTCATCCATGGAATCGGGGAGGCAGTGATCCTTTAAAATAACCAAATACTCAAATGATTATATTTGTTTATTTGAGCATTAATAAATGAACATCTGGTTTATTTTTCTATACCAACCCTTAGTCAACCTTTTAATTTTATTTTATAAAGTTCTATTTCAGAATTTAGGCCTGGCGATTATTGCTTTAACTTTAGGTATCCGGAGTGCCTTACGGCCTTTAATCCTACCCTCAATGAAGACTGCCCAAAAAATGAAACAGCTGCAGCCAGAACTAGAGGAGCTTAAAAAAAAATATAAAGAAGACAAACAGGGTTTGGCCCAAGCTCAATTAAAACTTTATCAAAAACACGGTTTTAATCCAGCCGCTGGTTGTCTGCCGCAAATTATTCAAATTATAATTCTCATTGCCTTGTTTCAAGCCTTTAACCAAGTTTTAAGCCCGGATGGTGACATCATTGCTAAACTAAATGAAATTCTTTATTCACCCCTTCAATTATCCGAAGAAGTAGCTATTAATACCAAATTTTTATACTTAGAGCTTACCAAGCCAGACCTTATTCAATTGCCTTTTTCTTTAAATTTACAAATTTTTAAAATAGACAAAGTCCCAGGCATATTTTTATTAGCCGCGGCTTTAACTCAGTTTATTTCTTCTAAATCAATGTTTCCTATGGCTCAAAGCGCTCAAAGTAAAGCTGAGAAAACTCCTCAACAAGAAGACGATATGGCAGCAGCAATGCAAAAACAAATGCTTTATATGATGCCCTTGATGACTTTGTTCATTGGTTTTAGATTTGCTTCAGGACTAGTTTTGTATTGGCTGACTTTTAGTATGTTTATGTTGTTTAGTAATTTAAGATTAAAAAAACAAAAACCTAAAAAAAATGAAAAAAATAATTAATAAAACCCAAAATCTTAAAACCATTCAAGAAATAGCCAGTAAACTTTTAGAATTAATGGGGCTTAAGAATTCCAAAATCGAACTAAAAAAAGAAGAGGAAATGATAAAAGTCAATATTAACCCCCCTGATCCTGGTTTGTTAATTGGTAGCCAAGGAGAAAACCTTTCCTGCCTGCAGCTGATTTTAAGTTTAATGGTTTATAAAAAATTAGGCTTTTGGCAGCCGCTTTTAATCAATGTGGGCGATTGGTTGGAGAAAAGGCAAGAGAGCTTAAAAAAAATGGCTTTAAATGCAGCCCAAAAAGTAAAATTTTCTGGCCAGGAAGTGATGATGTCTGGTTTAAATAGTGCTGAACGCCGACTGGTGCATTTAGCTTTAGCAGACAGTACAGACGTGATAACAGAATCAATAGGAGAAGGTAGAGAAAGAAGGTTAGTGGTTAAGCCCAAAGGGAAAAAATGAACCAATTGACCATATTCTGTGATGGCGGCGCCCGAGGCAATCCAGGCCCAGCGGCCATAGGAGTTATTATTAAAGACGATAAGGGAAGAGTGCTTTTAGAAAAAGGGGAGTATATAGGTAAGACTACTAATAATGTGGCCGAATACCAAGCGGCTATTCAGGCTTTAAAATGGTTAATCAAACACCAACCCCAGCCCAAAAATTTAAGTGTAAAATACCAATTTTTTCTTGATTCCCTGCTGGTGGTTAATCAATTAAACGGTAAGTATAAAATTAAAAATCTTAAGCTACAACCCTTAGCAATTAGAGTTAAAGAATTAGAAAGTCAACTAGGAGGAAAAATAAATTATCATCACGTTTTAAGAGAAAGAAACAAAGAAGCAGACAAACTTCTTAACCAAGCCTTAGATAAATTTCCCCAAAAAACTTAGATTATTACCGCTAATCATCTTTTCTTGTTAGTTTTTAAAAGATAAAGTAAGATAATAGATAAAGCGATGTCCAAAAAGGTTTTTAAACCAATTTTAGTTTCAGATCAACTGCCTCACGCCTTAGTTATTGGCGGTGCTGGTTTTATTGGTTTTCACCTTTGTAAGGCTTTGTTGGCAAAAAAGTGTTTTGTTTATTGTTTAGACCAGTCAACCAAAGGAAGCCTTAATTTAATTCAAAACCTCAGGGCGAAAAAAAACTTTAAAATTTTAAAAATCAAGGCCAAAAACCCCTTGAAAGATTTGGCTGGAGTTACCTTTGACTATATTTTTTATGTCCGACCGGTAAGTAACAGACTGGAACATACGGCTGACCTCATTGAGTTGGCTCAAAAGCAAAGAGCCAAGTTTTTACTCATATCTTCTGTTGATCAAGAGAAGAAAGACAAGGTTAATGAAACCATCGCCACTAAATATTTTTCCCGGCTTAAAGCTGATGTCAGAATTGTTTGCCTAACCGATGTCTATGGTCCTTATATGCCATTAAAGCAAGACAAAGAATTAGCTCTTTTATTTAAGAATTATAAAAGTAAAAAAATATTTAAAGTGCCTGGCGATGGTTCTAAGCCCTTATACCCTTTATATATTGATGATGCCATCCAAGGGATTTTAAAAGCCATGTTTAGTCAGGACTCATCGGGGAAAATTTATATTTTAGCTGAGAAGCAAAAAGTAACGATTTTAAAATTTGCCCAGGCAATTAAAAAAGCGGCCGGGAGGAGTTTGGGAATAGAATTCATGCATGAGAAAAAGAGACCTCCGAGTTTGATAAAAAAAAGACAAATTAAAGAAACTCAAAAACAACTTAACTGGCGACCAAAAACCAGTTTAAATTTTGGGATTAAAAAAACTTTAGCCTGGATAGAGTATTATAAGCCGGAATTTAAAAAGAAAAAAAGAAAGAGAATATTGCTTAAATTAATTTTTCTTACCTTCTTTTTGACCACAGTTTTTTTAAGTATTCCTTTAATTAACTTAAGTCATCTTTATTTTCAAAGCCTCAATAAAACCAAAGAGATAAAAACCAGTTTAGATAATTTTAATTTTCCTTTAACCACAGATCAGGTAGAAACTAGCCTTGAATATGCTAATAAAGGAAAAGAATATCTGGTAGGCTTGAAAGACCTAATTTCTTTTTTCCATTTATCCCAACCGGCGGAAAAGTTTTTTTCTTTTTTCGACCTCAGCATTCGTTTTACTCGGACAGCTAACTTAATCAGTCAGATAGCTCAAAAGACGGAAGAGATGACAACTTTAGTTATTAAAAGAGAAGAAGGAGATTTGAGGGCAAAAATTGATGACTTGGAGTTTTTATTGGACCAACTTTGGGATGAAATAAACCAAATTGAAGCTGATGAGTTAGATCAGGAGAGTGAATTGACAAGTCAACTGCCTTTTTCTAAAGAGAAAATTAAGCTGGCCCGGGATTTTTTAGAGATTTTGCCCTCGCTGGTGGCTCAGAACGGCAAAAAGACCTATCTGATATTGCTGCAAAATAATTTAGAGCTCAGACCGACGGGCGGATTTATCGTCGGTTTTGGTCTAGTTAGTTTTGAAAATAACAAACTTCTTGACTTTCAAATTAACAAAACTGGAGCAGTTGATAATCAGCTTAAAGGCAGAGTTGAACCTCCGGCAGAGATGAAGAAATACTTAGGCGAAAGTTCCTGGTATTTAAGGGATGCTAACTGGGCCATTCACTTCCCGGATACGAGCTATCAGGCTGAGTGGTTCTTGGAAAGCGCCCTAAAAAGAAAAGTTGAGGGCACCATTAGTCTGGACCTATTGGCTTTTAAACGAATTTTATCTGTTTTAGGGCCTGTAACCTTAGAGCAGACAGGAGAAGAGATCAATGAAGGCAATATTTTGGAAAGAGCCCAATTTATTACCGCATTAGAAGAAGGGGATAAAAAGAATTTTATGGTTTATTTAGCTCAAGCGATTTTTGACAAAATTTACCAACTTGAGAGCAGAGAATGGTTGAAATTAATGGCTGTTCTGTTTGAAAACTTAGGCAATAAAGAGATTTTAATTGCCTTAACTAGTGAGAAAGAAGCCAGATTTTTTAATCACTATGGTTGGGACGGTAGCGTTAGGGAAGTAGCCAAAAGTAAAAATGTTTTGACAGATTTTTTAATGTTGGCCGAAGCCAACTTGGGCGTTAATCAAGCTAATTATTATCTTAAGAGAGAAATTATGCAGAAGGTAAGTTTTTTAGAAGACGGCAGCCTAGAGGAAAAGACAATTTTAGCTTATCAAAATTTGAGTCCTTCAAAAAAACAACCAGGCGGAGACTATAAAAACTACCTTAGGGTTTATTTACCCCTGGAGACAACTGTTTTAAATGTTAAAGTTGGTGAAACAATGGCCAGCTTGACTCCTTTGAGCGCCAATGAGATTGATTTTTTGGATGAATATGCTAAAAGAGCCATTGGCTTTTTGGTTACTGTTCCGGCCGGAGAGAAAAGATTGGTAGAAATTAGTTACCGGCCAGCTGAGAAAATAGATTTTACTCAAGGGAAAACGGGCTATGCTTTATATTTTCAAAAGCAACCAGGCATAGGTGAAGGCCCCCTAAGTCTGCAGCTTAATTACCCTCAAAACTGGCAGGTTATTAAATCTATCCCCGAATCAGAAAGTTCACCACCTCAATTACAGATTCAGACTACTACGATAAAAGACAGGGGCTTTTTAATAGAATTTTCTCCCGAGTAAAAGGTTGCTGATTGCTTTAAAAATAGGAATTTGTTAAAATCACAAAGTTATGACTAAGAAAGAAATTGATAAAAAAACTAAAAAAACTTCATCAGTGGCAAAGACTGAAGGGAGTTTTAAGCCAAAACTTAAAACCCAAAAACGTAAAATTTTTGGCCGCAAAATTAAGAAATTAAGGGAAAAAGGCATCCTCCCAGCCAATATTTATGGTAAAAAGATAAAATCCCAGGCAATTGAGGTGGACTTAAAAGAATTTTTAACAGTCTATCAGGAGGCAGGGGAGACAGGCATTGTCGAATTAAGCTTGAGTCCTGAAAAAAAATCCCGGGCTGTCCTAATTCACAATTTACAAAAAGACCCAGTTACTGATTTACCTCTTCATGCTGATTTTCACCAAATTGACCTTAAAGAAAAAGTTCACGTCGCTATTCCTATAGAGCTTAGAGGCGAAGCGCCAGCCGTAAGCAAGGGGGGCATTTTAGTGCCTTTAATGGATGAGATTGAAGTTGAGGCCCTACCAACTGATTTACCGGAAAAATTTGAGGTAGATATTAGTAAGATTGATAAAATTGGCCAGGGCATTGCCCTTAAGGATTTAAAGGTAGATAAAGCTAAGGTTAAGATTTTGGTTGAAAATGAAGAAGACTTATTAGTTAAAGTGGAAGAGCCAAAAGAAGAAAAAGAAGAAGAAAAACCAACCGAAGAAGTTCCAGCCGAAGGCGAGGAAGCAGAGGTTCAAGAAGGCGAGGAAAAAGAGGAAACAGGAAAACCAGAAGAAGGCAAAAAAGAAGTCAAACCAGAAGAGAAACAAGAAAAACAAGGCAAAGAAGAGAAAAAATAACTTCTTTTAAAATTCCCAGCTTCTAATTTCTAATCCCTAAAATTTTCCCCATTTCTTGTACTTGAGGGCTGTTAGGGTCTAAATAAAAAGCCTGTTGCCAGTATTCTTTGGCTTTTTCATCTTCCCAGATTTGGTAGTTTAAAACAGAGAGGTGAACCAGGACATCGCGGTAATAAGGCTTTGATTTTAAAACTGTTTCCCAACCTTCAATCTGATTTTTTAATCTTTGACGTTGATAAACTATTTTTTTTGTTTCTTCTAACTGGTTTTTAAATGTTTTACTTAAGTCAATAAAGGAAAAATACTGATAAAGTCGTTCTGCTTGCTGATATTCTTTAATGGCTTCATGCTCATAACCATTTTCAAAATAAGTTTTTGCCATTTGGAGGTGCCTTTTAATTGATAAAGGCCAGCGAGCAGTGTTTAATTGTGTGGAGAAAATCTTGTTTCTGGGCCAGAGAAAATTAGTTAGTAAGATTAAAGTTAAAACTATAATCCCTAAACTCAGCCAATTTTTGAGCATAATTAAGTATAACATTTTCTATTTAATCTTGAAGTGTTTTTGGAGAATAAATAAAAGTTCGGAGTGGAATTTTTTCCTTAAAGATAATAAACTGCGGTTTTTTGCTTAAACCCTTTTAATCTAATAAATTTTAAAAATTTAAACTTTTTTCGGTCTCCAGGTTCAAGTTTTTGATAGAATTTTTTAGTGATGAGAATTTTTTTCTTGGTTCTGGAGGCCAAGACCCCTAGACGACAAGCTTTAATAATAGTGGTTCCAGAATAAAATTCTTTAGTTGCCTTAACCTGTTTACTTTTAGCCCAGATAATCAGTCCAGTATTTAAACCCAAGCCCAGCTTAAGGTCTAGCTTAGCTGTATTTAAAGACCTTAAAATACACATAACTGCTTGCCAAGCATTTTGAGGGTGATTTTTATGCCTAAATAAAACACCAATACCATCTCCCAAAAAATCAACTACTTGACCCCCAAAACCGGCTGCGCCATTTTCTATTAAGAAATAATACCGGTTTAAGAGTTTTATTACCTTTGCCGTTGATTGTTGGGAGGTAAATTCAGAATAGTTGCGCAAGTCTAGCCATAGATAAGTACCGGGAAATTTGTCTATTTTTTGACTCTTTTTTTGCTTTGAAAGCTTAGTTAACTTTTTTTTGATGGTTAAAAATTTTTGTGGTGGACAGGATAGGTTTTCCATGTTAAATTTTGGGCCAAGGAGAAACAATAAGTTTCTTTTTAGATTTCCTCGGCATTTGCTGCCAAACTGCTTCAGTGACAAAAGGCATAAAAGGATGGAGAAGTTTGAGACAGTTTAAGTAAACGTGGTGTAAAACTGATAAAGCGACGACGTCTTTATCTCTGACTCTTGGCTTAACTTTTTCAATATATTTATCGGCAAATTGATGCCATAAAAATTGATAAATGGCTTCTCCGGCAGGGGAGAATTTAAATCCGTCTAAGCTTTTGGTTGTTTCTTTAATGAGTAAGTTAAGTTTTCTAATGATTTTTTCATCCTCTCTAGTTAAACCCCTCATTTTAGTTTTATACCAGGGGACCTGTTTTCTAGTTGATTTAAGATTCAGATAAACAAAACGACCTATATTCCAAATTTTGTTAGTAAAATTGCGGTAGCCCTTAATTTTATTTTCACTTACCGAAACATCATTCCCCGGACTGGTACCAATTACCAAAGCCATTCGTAAAGCATCAGCTCCATGTTTTTCAATCACATCTAAGGGGTTAATAACATTGCCTTTGGATTTACTCATTTTTTCTCCAAAAGCATCGCGCACCAAGCCATGAAGATAAACGGTTTTAAAAGGGAGCTCATTAGTTCGATATAGACTTAACATAATCATTTTGGCCACCCAAATATTTAAAATTTCATAACCAGTTTCCATTACCGAAGTGGGATAAAAGTATTTATAGTCATGAGAATTAGGATAACCTAAGGCATTATGGATCCACTGACCTGAAGAAAACCAAGTATCAAAGGTGTCTGGGTCCTGAATAATAGTAACTCGACGATGGCATTTAGGACAAGATTTTGGCTTTTTAAGGCTAACAATTATATGTCCACAGCCAGTCGGTTTTCCCTGTAATTCCGGGTTCATTTGTTTTTGCAGGGCAGACAATCCTTTAGTGCCGCAATACCAGATAGGCATCCGATGCCCCCACCAGATTTGCCGGGAGATACACCAATCATGTAAATCTTTCATCCAACTTAAGTAGCTTTTTTTAAAGCGTTTAGGTAAAATTTTAATCGACCCTTTTCTAACTGCCAAAACACCCAATTGCCTTAGTGAGACCTCTTTAACTCCTAAGACTTTTCTTAATTTGGAATTTGGAATTTGGAATTTGGAATTTACGTCCAAAAACCATTGTTTAGAAACCAAAGGTTCAATAATGGTTTTACAACGCTCGCAATGGCTAACCGCATGCATGTGGATTCTATCTTTGAGCAAGAGGTTTTTTTTATTTAAACTTTCAACAATTTTTTTTCTGGCCTCTTCTACATTAAGACCGGCAAAATCTTGACCTGCTTCAGCAGTCATTTTACTATCAAAACCAATGACAGAAATTATTTTGAGTTTGTGCCGAAGACCTATTTGCCAATCGATAGGATCATGGGCCGGAGTGACCTTGACGACACCAGTGCCAAATTCGGGATCAACCATTTTATCAGCCACAATAGGAATTTCTCGGCCTACTAAAGGGAGAATAACTTTTTGGCCAATGAACTGATTATAGCGTCCGTCATCAGGATGAACGACTAAAGCAGTATCGCCAAGCATGGTTTGCGGCCTAGTGGTGGCTACCACTAGATATCTTTTTTGACCAGTAACATCAGAGTGAATTTTTAAAGGATATTTAATATACCAAAACTTACCCTTGATTTCTTTATATTCTACTTCTAGGTCTGACAAAGCTGTCATGCAACGGGGGCACCAGTTGATGAGCCGGTCGCCGCGATAAGCCAAACCATTTTGATATAATTGGACGAAAGTTAAAAGGACTTGTTTAGAAATGTCAGCGTCAAGGGTGAATTTTTCTCTAGTCCAATCACAAGAAGCCCCAAGTTTTTTTAACTGATTATACATAATTTTTTTATTATTCTGAGTAAATTTAAGACACTGACGGTAAAATTTACTTCGACCCAGATCAAACCTATTTTTTCCTTTAGCGGCTAATTTTCTTTCGAAAACTACTTGGGTTAAAATGCCAGCATGATCAGCACCTGGTAACCAAAGAGAAGCGTCGCCTTTCATTCGGTGATAGCGAATCAGAATGTCTTCTAAGGCCACAAACATGGCGTGGCCAATATGCAGGGGAGCATTAGCGTTAGGAGGAGGCATAATAATAGTGAAGGGCTGCTGTTTTTTATTTCTCTTAGAAGTGAATGCTTTTGTTTTTTCCCAGAGTTGGTAGGTTCTAGTCTCAAACTCTTGGGGTTTATACCGTTTATCCATTACAGCTTTATATTTTACCTTAAAAGGCCTTATTTTCCAAATTTTTATCCTGTTAACTATGATAAAATTAGTTTATGCCGGTAAAGGTTTTAAGGGTGGGGCAATTATCAACCAATTGTTATTTATTCTATGGCGGGGAATCGAGAGAGTGTTTTATCATTGACCCGGGAGACGACGCTGATTTTATTATTAATAAGATTAAAGATTTGGATTTAAAACCTAAAGCTATCTTAGCCACCCACGGACATTTTGATCATGTTTTAGCCGTAACAGAATTAAAACTAGCTTTCAAGGTCCCTTTTTATCTCAGTGTCAGGGATGCGAAAATATTAAAAAGAGCTCAGTCAACCGCTAATTTTTTTACTGGTCTAAAGGTTGACCCGGTGGTGATGCCAGATAAATTATTAAAAGAAGGAGAGATTTTAAAAATAGGGGAATTTCTGCCAGCTGGCGGATTAAAAATTCTCGAAACTCCTGGGCATACTCCGGGCAGCCTTTCCTTTTATTGCCAAAAAGAAAATTTAGTTTTTGTGGGCGACTTGATTTTTGCTGGTGGGGGATACGGAAGGACAGATCTCAAAGGAGGGGATTTTGAGCAACTGCAAAAGTCAATTAAAAAGATTTTATCTCTTCCCAAGTCAACCATTATTTACTCTGGCCACGGTAATCCAACCACAGTTAAAAAAGAGCAAAATTAAAGACTTTTCATTAATTCTTCTGCTTGCTTTTTTAATTCTTCACTCTTCACCATTTCCATTTCTGTTATAAAATCCAAGAGCAAGATAGAAGCCTCGTCTTTATCTTTGGAGCTTAAAACATAAAGTCTTAGGAGAGCAAGGTGGAACTGATTTCTTAGTGGGTCATTTTCCAGCTGCAACCAGAGTTGTTGGGAGAAAGGAGTTTTTAAAAGTTTTAAAGCCGAGTCTTTTTGGCCGGAATCAAGATATTTTTCTGCCTGACCAACTAAATTTTTAAGATAGCTTTCCAGCTCCTGCTGATAAGCTTGAAAATCTTTATCATTTTGCCAAGCACTTTCAGTGGCAAATTTGCTTTGTTCAAAGTGAACATCATTGATTTTATAAGTCGGTGTGGGTTTAGTCACTAATTCAATCTGATCAGGCTTTTGAGGTAGATTATTTTTTACCACCCAATTGAGGATGGAATCGGCTGTTTCAAAATCCAAACTGTCAGTGTCCACCATTTTAAAAGCTAGTTTTTTAATTGTTTTTGGCAAACTTGCCACTTGGTGAGTATGATTGAGAATCATGTCTTTAATAAAAAGAGCCTGGTTGTGACTTCTTTGGTTATCACCCCAGTAATAACTTTTCCGATCTCTTAAAAATTGGAGTGTAGGCGTGGTAGGGATGTTCAAAATACGCAAAACCCCCAGAGCTTGAGAAAAATTTATTTTTATTATATGGTCGGGATGAAGATTGGTAATTCGGATTATTTCCGCCACCGCGTAATCGATACCCTTGATATGACAAGAATTACCCAGATAAGCGCTGGGGGTAGCCACATTTTCTAAATCAACATGAATGCCCCGAGGCACAGAAGTAATGATAATTTTCTCCTCTGGAGGAGAAAAAGTCACAAGATGGATGGCATCACATCTAGGCCTTTGGTCACCCCGCCTACTATCCAGTCCCAGAAGTAAGATAGTCAGAGGCTGTTCCAATAGATCAAGCTTTTCTTCAGGTGGGTTTAAACTTGTTTGGGCTAAGATGGCTTCAATTGCTTTTGTTTGCTTGAGATTTGACCTAAGATATAGGTAGAGAATTGAGGTTAAAAAGAAAATAAGCCCCAAAAGAAGAAGCTTCACATAAACAGGATGGCGCTTCAGATAAGCTAATTTTTGCTTCAAAGACATAAACTTAAAAATTATTCTAGGGAGTCCAGCTTGTTTATGCAAGTTTTGGTAGGGGAAATGATTTGATTTAAATGGTTTGCTGGTATAATAAAAATTACTAAAGTATACCAGACATCAATATGGACAATATTAATTTTGCAAAGATTTACTCTGTTTCTAAACTAAAGCGTTTTGAAGAATGCCCCAAAGCTTTTCATTTTGAATATCTTGACCCGATTTACTCCCAAATGAAAACTCAACTCAAAAGAGATCCAGCCAATATTTGGCCTTTTCAGATTATTGGTCGTTCAGTTCATGATGCCATTACTTTATTTTTACATTTACCTATAGATAAACAGAACTTAGAAAACTTAAAAGAACAGCTTAAATTAACCTGGCGGTCAGAAGTAATGGCTAATAAATTGCCGCCTTTAGGCAAATGGGGAGGTTTTAAAGCCCTAGAAGAAGAAAGGGAAAATTATCAATCCGCCCTACAAATGCTGATTAATTTTAATAAAGTTTTTGACAAAGAAATACCGATTAATTATTTACCCACTAAAGATTTAAAAAATTCAATTGAAGATTATAAAAAGCTAGTTAAACCAATTAGTAATGATTATGATGTTTCTGGGAAGTTTGATCTGATTTTAGATGAAGATAATAGTTTGACCATCGTTGATTTCAAAACCAGCAAAAGAGAAGATTTTGATGACTTTCAATTGCAGTTTTATAAACTTCTGGCAGAACTAAATTTTAATTTACCAGTTAACAAGGCTAGTTTTTATTTTTTGGTTACGGGCAATATTAAAGAATTTGATTTAGCCAAAAAAGAAACAGACGAAATAAAAACGATGATTTTAACCAAGATTGCCAAGATTCAAAAAGAAAAAAAGTGGTCGCCTAAACCAAGCAAGCTTTGTCAATACTGCTTATTTAGAACTTTTTGCCCGGCTAAAAAAGAAGTGGCTAAATTTATTCAGGAGCCGATTAAAGAAAACCTTAACGAAGATTTACCCTTTTAAGCTTGAACTTCAAAACCGAGTCAGTTTTGACGATTTTAGTTGTTTCCAGATTTTGAGAGGAAATTTTAATTATATGAGGGTAAGAAACAATGCCTGGTTGTTTTTGGATTTCTAAAAGATATCCAACAGGAGCAATTCGGTTAATATTTGCCTTTTTTTCGTATTTAATTTCTATTTGAATTTCTGATAGGGGAGGGACTTCAACAAAAAAGCCAATTGATTTAATTTTTTTATCTTTATATTCTTTTATCTCAATTCTATTTTGTAAAAGTTGACCATTAATTTTAATTTCGATATTTTCCGCTTCTAAAGGAACTAAAACCCGCAAAAAGTTTTCATATAATCCGCCCCAAAAATCTTCATAATTTGGTCTTTCCTGAAAACTTTGGTTAAAATAATCAATGGTTATTTTATTTTTTAAAACATTATTTTCAAAATTTAACTCCTGATCAACTTGTCTTTGTATATAAAGATTGGCTTTATTTGAGCCTAAATTGGTATCAACAATATATAGATAGTCAGCAATATATTTATCTGAATCTTGGAACTTTCTTTTTAAACCACCGTCCCAATTTTGGTCGGTAACATATTGTTGTAAACCAGGATTACCAAAGTTAAAAAGAATTTGTTTTTCAGCCAGGTTGTTCTTCAATGCTTTAATTAATTGAAGGAGCTGGATAAAATTAGCATTTTTAATTTTAAACATTAATTGATTATTTAGGGCAGTTAAAAAATCTTTTTTTTGCCTAGAACCAGGAAAAAAATCTCTTTCTGTGTGTTTTTGGGTAATTTGATAAAAATCATCAGCCTTAATTGGTTGATTATAATCAGTTAAAATAATTGGTTCAAAAATTTTAACGATGTCTTTAATCACCAAAAAATTTAGGGCCATGATCCCATCTGTTTTTTCCTCGCCGCCTTTTTCAAAAAACCAGTTAATAGTTTCAACCGCCGTAGGAAAATCCGGTTCCCAATTACTATCTCTTAATTTCCAAAAACCTTGTTGAAAAGCAGTTTGAATAGGCCAAGGCGGTTCTACATGAGTAGTTAACTGGCCATCAGGGACATAAATATCCTCAACCAAAAACTCAACCAAACCCGCCTTCTCAAATTTTAGTTTTGCATAAGAACCCATAAAACCGCCGCTAGGCCTGAGCTCATAATTATTTTGGAGCAAAACTAAATAAGTCCTATTTTCATTTTGACCCACAAAATCAGCTAAAAGCTGATTAAAATTCCTTAAAAAAGGAGTTAATTTTTTCCAGCAATTAAAATTTTTGGCAAATTTTTGAGGTTGATTATTGATGATTGAAGAAAATGAATTTTTGCCGACGGTAAAAATAAAAGCTAAATAGCTGATGAGCAATAAAAAGAACAAAGCGGTTAGGCTAAAAATGATAATTCTTTTGTTATTCTTCTTCTTTTTTTTCATAAATCACCGCTTTTTGATCGCGGTAAATTTCTTGCCAAAGATATTGATTTGGATTATTTTTAAGCTCCAAATCTAAAAAAGTACCCTGAGCAATAAAGAGGTAATTTATTTTATATTTTTCTAAGATTTTCTGCCAGTCGGGTTGAGCTTGGATAATCTCTAGATAAAGGGTATAAGGGCTTTTTCCTGAATCAGTCGGCCAGGCCGGCATGCGGCCATCCACAAAAAATAATGAATCCTTAAGTTGCCATTCTAAAAATCCACCCCATTCATAAGCGTTATAAAAATTACCTTTGATTTTATTTTGTTGAACAAACTCGACTGCTTGGCAAGGAAAAGGAAAACTTTTTCTAGCCTGGCAATAATTTGACCAACTGCTATTAATTATAATTGTTTTGGGTAGTTGAATAAAAAATCCCCAAGCAAAAGTCAAAATGATTAAGGCCCTGTTAAAGCTTAAAAAATTTAAATTTTGATGCCATTTTTTGAACCAAGAAGAACCAAACATAATCAGCGAGCTGATTAAAAAGAAAAAAGGAACGTTTCTTCTGGCAGTTAAACTAAGATAAAAAAAAGGAAAAATAGAAATAAACAAAAGCCATTGCCAAAAACTTTTCTTTTTTTCTCGAGCAATCAATAAGATGCTAGGAAGAAAAAAAACAATAATTAATAGTGAAATTAGAGACATTGGCGGAAGCCATTCAGTAATGACTTTTTTCATAGAGACTTTTAAAGGAAGACAAGTTTCCCACCAAACCTTAAAACCAAAAGGGTTAATCAAAGTAGTGGCAAGAGAAAATAGAAAAACTAAGAGCGATTTTATGAAAGACTTAAAGTTGGTCTTTCTGCTGAACAGTTTAACCAATTGAAGTAATAAATAAAGGGCAAAGATGATTAAGCCCAAAATAAATCCGCCATGAAAATTAGTCCAAAATAGAAAAACTAAGGGTAAAAATAAAATTTTGTTAGCCTTGAGCAAATAAAAAACCAGAATAGTGCCTAAAAAAGAAAATAGCTGGGCCCGCCAACCAAGACTAAATACAGGTAGAGAAAAAAGACTGATTAATAAAAATGAACTTACAGTTTGATAGAGATTTTTTTCTAAGATTAAATAGATTAAATAAAAACTGCTGAGCAATATTAAGGCATAGAAAAAACTTAGACCGTAAAATTTAAAAAATCTAAATATTAAAGCAGTTAAGATTTGATAGAAAGTGTAGGACTGAGGCCAGTAATGATCAAAAAGCAGAATCGTTAATTTATTTTTAAGCAATAATTTGCCTGTTTCTAAAAAATAGTCACCAGCTCTTAGGTGCCAGCCTAAATCAGTATCAATGGCGGGAAGAAAAAAAATTAAGAAAACAGAAGTAAGGAAAAGCCACAACCAAAATTTTTCTGGAAAGCCTTTATGCTTCATTGTTTGGTTCCGCGCAAAAAGACTGCCTGCCAAGGTTGGTAATTGGAATAAAAAGTTTTTTCTTGGAGAACCTCGTTGCCGCGGATTACTTTCCAATCAAAAGCTGTTTTTGCCCCCCAAGCAGCCCAATCAATTTGTTTGACTGTTCCGACTGGCAAAGTCGGGTCGTCCTGATATAAATCAGGCGGCGGCGGGACTTGATCCCAAATGCGCGAAGGAGAAATATAGGCCTGGCGGCCGTCACTAGTACCGTAAAAGGTATAGGTGGCCTTCATGTTAACTGGGTCAATATCAGTTTGAATTAAAATATGGCCAGGAGTGTCATTTTTAAATTTCAAATCAGGTGAGGGAGCAAAAACAGTGGCATCAACCCCAACTTGATAGTTTTGTTCATAATAAGAAACACGGTAGGCATGGGCCCGGCGTTCAATCACCGGCAGACCCGCATTTAAAATCGCTCGGAAAAGAGTGGTGGAAACTTGACAGACACCGCCACCATCACCCAAAACTGTTCTTCCCTCCTTAATAATCCAGGCTTTTTGATAACCTGTTTGCTCCGAAACATCACCCAAAGCATTATTTAAAGAAAAAATTTCTCCTGGAGCAACAAGAAGGCCATTAATACTGGTACTAGCTAATTTAATATTATGGAGACGGGAAGTAATTGAGCCGCGGAACCAAGATTCTCCTCTACCGATGAGCTCTTTGATACCTAAAGCATTAACCTCTTCATTGGCAATTTTAGGTTCAGTCAGCTGAACGGACAAATCAATATTAATCTTGGTGGCTTCGGTCTTTTCCAAACTTTCCAAAGCTTGACCAATTGAGTCTTGAGTTTGTTGCCGATTTAGAGTTTGACCCTCCTTAGCGGGTTTAAATTCGATTACTCGACCATTAGAAAATTTAAATAAAGCATTTTGCGGCGGTCGATCAACCGACAAAGACAGCTGGGCGCTAAAGCTGGCAATTTTCTCTTGGTCATATTCATCAGAAAAACTTAAAAAGTTAATTAACTCTGCTTGCTCTAACTGCCAGGAGCTTTTTTGGTAAGAAAGATTGATGGTTTTTCCTAATAATTTTTCTGCCCTATTCTTAACCACTTCTATCTGTTCTTGACTAATATCAGGTAAAAGTTGCTTCATGGGAAGTTCAATCACTGGTTCAGATAAATTACTTAGCTTCTGGTCTAATTCTTGTTTTAATTTTTCTGTTTCCAGTTGTTTTCCAGATTCTCCTTTTTGGATTTTAACTAAGGTTTGATTATTTTCTTCTTCAAATTGGATAGAAGGAGGAATCGCCGGGGTGTTAACTTGGGCGCTGATGGTGGCGATGACTGTTTCTAAAAGGCCTTGGTGGATTTGATAATCAAACTTAAGATTAACTCCTCTAACCAAACTATAACCTTGTTGGCAAAGATTCTTTATGAGATTGCTAGACCGGCCAATACCAAAGGCTTTTTCCACTGTTTTATAGGGTAAGTATTTAAAATTTAAATTGGCGAGTTTTACTTTCCAGCTTTGGTCTTCAAAATTAAATTGTAAAATCTCTTTTTGTTCTAAAGTAGTTTTTTTTAAAATTTCTTCTGCTTGAACTTTTGTTTTTCCTCCTAAGTCAAGATTGAGTGTTTTTACTCCGGGATAAATTTTCTTAAAAAAAACTACTTCAAAAATAGAGATTAACAAGAGGGTGAGTAATAAAAAGATAAGAAAAATAGTCAAGCCAACTTGCAACCACTTGGGAAGTTTTTGTATGATAGTTTTAGATTGTTTTCGTCCAGTGGATTTTTTAGAACTTTTTTTCATAATTTTAAAATATCATGGAAAGCCAGTCCGATTCAAATCAAATTTCAGCTTTACCAGGTGTTACTGACCAACAAGGGTCATCCGTGACAGGTCAGCCAGTCCCTCCCTGGGTTTCCGCTTCGGCTCAAACTACTCCATCAGCACCGCCGTCTCAGCCATCTCAGCCGCCAGTTACGCCGAAAGAATCACCCAGTCCTCCAGCAGCAGTAAAAAAATCGCCTTTTGCCAAACTAATTCCTTTACTTTTATTGCTGGTTCTAATAGGAGGTATATTTTTATTGATTACCAGGGTAGTTTTGCCTTCTATCAACCAAAATAAAGAAGATGAATCTACCGATTTAAAAGAGAGCATCACTTTAACCTATTGGGGCTTATGGGAGTCAAAAGAAATAATACAGCCCTTAATAGATAAGTATCAAGAACTGAATCCTCAAATAAAAATTGACTATGTGCAGCAGTCTTACAGAGACTACCGGGAGAGGCTCCAGTCTGCTTTAGCCAAAGGAGAGGGACCAGATATTTTCCGCTATCACATCACCTGGATACCGATGTTAAAAAACGAATTAAGTCCTGCTCCCAAGACAGTTTCTTCCCAAATTAAATTGGAAGAGAATTTTTACCCAGTAGCAAAAGAACAACTGCAAATAGGAGACCAGATTTTTGGAGTACCTTTAGGTTTTGATGATTTAGTTTTGTATTATAATGCCAAAATTTTAAAAGAGGCAGGTAAAACTTTTCCCAACACTTGGGATGAATTACAACGAACAGCTAAAGAACTTTGCGTCGCTGATACCAAGGACAAAGAGTGTAAACCGGGGGTTAAAATTAAGGTGGCGGGAGTAGCTTTGGGAACAGCTGATAACGTTGACCACTTTTCTGATATTTTAGGCTTGATGATGTTGCAAAATGGAGTGGATTTAAAAAATCCTACCGGTAATTTAGCTGAAGATGCCTTAAAATTCTATACTCTATTTTACAGTCGAGACAGAGTTTGGGATGAAACCTTTCCTAATTCTGTTTATGCTTTTGCTCAGGAAAAAGTAGCCATCATTTTTGCTCCTTCTTGGCGGAGCCATGAGATTAAACAGATTAATCCTGATCTTGAGTTTGCCACCGCCGCCATGCCTCAATTGCCTGGCACCCAAATAGCTTGGGCCAGTTTTTGGGTAGAAGGAGTTTCTAACCAAAACCAGCATAGTGCGGCGGCTTGGGATTTTTTACAATATCTTATTGATAAAGAAACTTTACAGACTTTTTACGCGCAAGCTAGTAAAATTAGGGTTTTTGGTGAACCTTATCCTTTAAAAGAGTTGGCTTCCCAGTTAGAAGATGACCCTATTGTTGGAGCCGTAGTTAAACAAGGAGAATATGCCCAAACTTGGTATATGTGTTCTGCCACTCATGACAATGGTATTAATGATAGAATCATCAAATATTTTGAGGATGCAGTCAATAGCGTTAACTCAGGTACTAGTGTATCAAAAGCTCTAGGAACCGCCAGCCAAGGAGTAAGTCAGGTTTTAACTCAATATGGAACTAAATGAACAAGCTTCAAAATTCTATCCTAAAGACTTTGGTTTATCATGATATTTTTGATTATCCACTAACGCAAAAAGAAATTTGGAAATTTCTTTTGCTAAATTCAAAATTCAAAATTCAAAATTATTTGGATGATTTAATTCGGAAACAAAAAGTTTTTATAAAGGATAACTTTTATTTTCTTCCAAACAGAGAGGAAATAATTGAGATAAGGCAAAAAAGAGAAAAATACAGCCAGGAGAAACTTAAAAAAGCCAAAAAACTGGCAAAACTTTTAAGATTTATTCCTTGGGTCAAAATGATTGGCATTACCGGCGCTTTAGCCATGAGTAACGCTTGCGAAGAAGATGACATTGACTTTCTCATTATTACTGATCAGGATAGACCTTGGTTAACCAGATTTTTAATGATAATTTTTCTGGAAATATTAGGGAAAAGAAGAAGGCCAAAGGCGAAAAAGGTTAAAGATATAAAAGACAAAATTTGTTTAAATATGTTTTTAGACGAAACGACCTTTCAACAAGCTCAGGCTAAAAAAAATCTTTTTACAGCTCATGAAATCTGCCAGATGAAACCAATATTTGATCGAAATAATAGTTACGAAAGATTTTTATGGACGAATAGGTGGGTAAAGAAATATCTTCCGAATGGAATTCAGAACCTAGAACCTAGAATAAAGAACCAAGGGATTATATCAAAATCTTCAAGAAGACCTGAGTCCAAGGCTCTAAGTTCGATGCTCTTGTTTCTAGAAAAATTAGCTTACCAATTACAATTAAAATATATGAAATCAAAAAGGACTAGCGAGGATATTTCCCCGCATTTTGCTTTTTTTCATCCCGGGAATCAGGCTTCATTAATCCTTAAAAGATATAAACAAAAGTTGAAGCAAACCAAACAATTGTATTAATATAATAATACAACAATGAAAGAAGCCAATTCAAGTTTGTTTAAAAGACTGAAAAGTCAAAAAGTCCAATGCTTAACCTGTCAGCGTTACTGTCAAATTAGTGATGGTCAGGTTGGCTTTTGCCAAACAAGGCTCAATGGTGTAATTAAAAATTACACCATAAATCAAAAAGGCCAGCTTTATGCTCTAACTTATGGAATTTTGAACGGCATTCAAATTGATCCGATTGAAAAAAAACCTTTATACCACTTTTATCCTGGAACTCAAGTTTTATCTATTGGTTCTTATGGTTGTAATTACCGTTGCAAGCAGTGTTTGAATAGCCATTGTTCTTGGGGTGGACCTGCAAAAACGATTTTGCAGGAGTTAATAAGTTCATCAAGTTCATCAAGTTCGAAAGTTAACTATACTAGTCCAGAAGAAATAGTTAAGCTGGCGCTTCAAAAAAATATTCCCGGCATTGCTTTTACTTATAATGAACCTTCAATTTGGCCAGAATATGTATTTAATTGCGCTAAACTGGCTAAAAAGAAAGGCTTATATACAGTTTTTGTCACCAATGGTTCTTGGTCTCAAGAATGCTTAGAATTTTTAGCGCCGGTGATTGACGCGACCAACATTGATATTAAGGGATTTTACCCCCAGACCTATGCTAAAATGGGAGCTTTTTTTGGTCAAATTTTAGCCATGACAGAATTAGTGGTTAAAAAATATAAAATCTTTACAGAATTAACCACCTTAGTAATCCCGACCATTAATGATTCGGAGAAAGAATTAAAAGAGATAGCCAATTGGGTGGTTAAAAAACTTGGGTCGGAGATTCCTTGGCATTTATCTCGTTTTGATCCGGGTTTAGCCCCTGATAAAGATTTCCAGAAATTACCAGATACACCGATGAAAACTTTGCAAAAAGCCTACGAGATTGGAAAAAAAGCAGGTCTAAAGCATGTTTATGTTTGGGCGCCACCCAAAAAATGGGGTGAGGAATTATTTGCTGTGGGCGATACTTATTGCCCTAAATGTAATAAATTAGTCATTAGAAGAACTGCTTGGCAACCAGAGATAGTGGGAGTGGACCTGTCTCGCCAAAAGGCGGGTAAAAACAAGTGTAAATTTTGCGGAAAAAAATTGAATTTGAAATTATGATGACAGTTTGCTGAGGTCGACCGATCCCGCTAGCGGGACTAGTCTCCCCGCAAACCTTACTTAATTAGTGAAATTGAGACGCCTTCTTTACTTAAGGAGGGAGGTGAAGAGAAAATGGTTGACCTGACTGGTAAAAAAATATTAATGGTGCTGGCGCCTAAAGATTTTCGTGATGAAGAATTTTTGAAACCAAAACAAGTTTTTGAAAATAGTGGCGCAGAAGTGAAGGTTGCCTCTAAAGGAGTAAGTGAGACAAACGGCACCCTAGGAGCAAAAGTTAAAGTTGATCTTGATTTAGCTGAGGTTAAAGTTGAAGATTATGAAGCGATTGTCTTTGTTGGTGGTCCTGGCTCCTCGGTTTATTTCTATGACCAAGGGGTTTTAAATTTGGCTAAAGAGGTCGTGGCTCAAGATAAAGTCATTGCGGCCATTTGTATTGCCCCCTCGATTTTAGCTGATGCCGGCTTACTTGAAGACAAAAAAGCGACTGCCTTTTCCTCAGAAGAGAGCAATCTGAAAAGCAAAGGTGCCACTTATGTTAATGAAGGAGTGGTAGTTGATGGTAAAATTGTTACCGCTCAAGGACCTCAAGTAGCTAAGGAGTTTGGTGAGAAGATTGTGGAAGTTTTAACTATTTAGAGCAGCTTGCTTGACATTAATTTATTCTTCTGTTAATAGTAGATTTATTAAAGGATGATTTTTATGCTCGAGGTTTGGTATTTATTAAAGATTTTTAGGAATTTTAATTAAAAGCGCTGTAAAGAGCGCTTTTTTAATCTAAAATATGGTTAAGGGGAATATTTATGATAATTGACGGCAAGAAACTAGCTTTGGGAAATCAAGTAATTATTAACCCAATTGGTGTAAAATACCAATAAATCAATAATTTTAAAAGGTGGTGATTCAAAATGGAAGAACTTGGCGGAAATCCTGTAGTAGTAGTTCATACGGGAGAAGTAGTATTTGATAGACGTAATCCCGTTGGTGGTCTCACTGAAGAAGAACTCACGAGTAGATTAAGTAAAGCTCTCACTGATATCCAAGAATCAGGACGAACAGTAGCAAGTTGTTTTGAAAGTCAAATAACTATCGACTCAGGGGATTACGGACCAGGACATGAACGAGTAATTGTAGTTGCCTGTGGAGAAGCTAAATAGAAAATAAGACAATAAAAATTTATGAAAAACTACATTCCTTAATTCTATGAACATCTTGAAAACCATCAATTTAACTGGTTTTGGGAAAAAATATCAAGGCAAAGTCAGAGATTACTATATTAAAGATAATAAAAGAATTTTAATTACTACTGATCGGATTTCTTCTTTTGATCGGATTTTAGGTTGCATTCCTCATAAAGGCCAGGTTTTAAATCAATTGTCTGCTTTTTGGTTTGAAAAAACAAAGGACATTGTTGCTAATCATATGATTGATATTCCTGATCCCAATGTCATGATTTGCAAAGATTGCCAGCCCTATCCAATTGAAGTTGTTGTCCGCGGCTATATCACCGGCGTGACTATTACCTCTCTTTGGTATAACTATTCGCAGGGGAAAAGAGAAATTTACGGTCTTAAATTTCCTGAGGGATTAAAAAAGAACCAAAAACTACCCCAGCCAGTAATTACTCCTACCACTCGGGGTACTGGCCCGGGAGGCCATGATGAAAAAATTTCCAGAGAAGAAATCCTTCAAAGAAAGATTGTTCCTAAAAAGGTGTATGAACAGATGGAAAAAGCCGCTTTAGCTTTATTTAAAAGAGGTCAGCGAATTGCTAAAAAAGGTGGCCTTATTTTAGTTGATACTAAATATGAGTTTGGTGATCATCATGGTCGGCTTACTTTAATTGACGAAGTCCATACTCCAGACTCTTCCCGCTTTTGGATTGCCGAAAGTTATAAAAAGAGATTTAATAAAGGTCTAGAGCCAGAAAATTTTGATAAAGAGTTTTTCCGCCTTTGGTATGCTAAGCGGGACTATCGGGGCGATGGTAAGGTTCCTCGGATGCCTGATTATTATCGTTATCAGGTAAGCCGTCGTTACCGTCAACTTTATGAAAAAATTACTGGCAAGAAATTTAAGCCGGAAAGAGACAATATTATAGAAAGAATTAAATCAAATCTTTCCATTCCTTTAAGCCAAGTGGTGATTATTGCTGGTAGTCAAAAAGATAAAAAATTTGTGAGGAAAATAGAAGGATTTTTAAAAGAAAAGAAGCTTAAGTTCAAAAGTTTCTATGCCTCAGCCCATAAACAGCCCAAGAAAATTCTAGAAATAATTGATGGGTATAAAAAACTCGGCAAAAAAGTGGTTTTTATCACTGTTGCCGGTCGATCCAATGCTTTATCAGGTTTTGTGGCAGCTAATAGTTCTTTTCCAGTAATCGCCTGCCCACCTTTTAAGGATAAACTTGATTATTTAGTTAATGTCCATTCTAGTTTACAAATGCCTTCAAAAGTTCCGGTTATGACTGTTATTGATCCGGGTAACGCTGTTTTAGCGGTACAGAGAATTTTCCTGATTAATGAAAAAAATTAATTTCCAGTTTCAACAACCTTGTAAACTTCGTTATGGAGAAAACCCTCATCAAAAAGCCTGGGTTTGGCAGGCAAAAACTTCTGACTCTTTAGCCCTGTTTAAATTTAAACAAATTCAGGGAAAGGAATTGTCTTTTAATAACTTTTTGGATATTAATGCTGCAGTTAAGGCAATTAGCTTCATTGGTCAAAAAAAACCTAGCTGCATCGTGATTAAACATACCAATCCTTGCGGTGCCAGTAGGCATAAAGATATAAAAAAGGCTTTTTTCAAGGCTTGGCAGGGAGATAGTTTGGCTGCTTTTGGCAGTATTATTGCGGTGAATCGAGCGGTAAGCGAACAGTTGGCAAAAATAATGCTGTCTGAGAATAGATTTTTTGAAGTTTTACTTTGTCCTAAGATTAACTTTGCAGCTAGAAAATTTTTTCAAACCAAACCAAACCTAAGGGTTTTGACTAATCCCGGTTTGGCCAAACCCAAATTGGTTAAAAGTTTGGATTTTAGACAAATTAGAGGCGGATTGCTAGTTCAGGAGGCAGATATTTATCAGCTGAAAAATCAAGATTTAAAAATAGTCACCAGAAAAAAACCCACTAGAAAGCAATTGACTGATTTAAAATTTGCTTGGAAAATTGCTCAGGTTTCTAAGGCCAATAGTATTGTTTTGGCCAAAAACCAACAGTTAATCTCAAGCGGCGTGGGCCAGCAAGATCGTTTGCGTTGCTGTCAGCTGGCTGCAGCTAAAGCAGGCCAGCGGAGTAAAAATACGGTGGTTGCTTCTGATGCATTTTTCCCCTTTAAGGATGGGCCAGAGACTTTAATTAAAGCAGGAGTAAAAGCCATCATTCAGCCGGGCGGTTCTATTAGAGACCAAGAAACAATTGATTTATGCAATCGGCAAAATATCCCCATGGTTTTTACGGGCATTCGTTGTTTTTATCATTAAAATGACCAAGAAAGAACCATTAAGAGTTTTGATCAGTGTTTTTGACAAAACTGGACTCAGAGGGTTGGTGAGGCAATTAAGCCGGCTTTTTATCCTGGAAATTGTTTCTACCGGCGGCACTGCCAGATATTTAGCCAAGGCCGGTTTTTTAGTCAAACCAGTAGAAAAAGTTACTCGATTTGAGGAAATTTTAGGTGGTCGAGTAAAAACCTTACATCCTAAAATCTTTGGCGGAATTTTAGCTGATAAAAAGAACAAGAATCATTTACAAGAATTAGCCAAACATAAGCTTAAATCTTTTGATATGGTGGTGGTTAATCTCTATCCTTTTGCAAAAACCATTAAAAATAAAAAAGCAACTTTAAAGCAGGCGATTGAGCAAATTGATATTGGCGGAGTGGCTCTTTTAAGAGCCGCAGCCAAAAATTTTGAGTCAGTCATTCCTATCTGTCAGATTAAGGATTATGATTCAGTTGTCAAAAAATTAAGACAAAAAAATAGATTGTCTTTAAAAGAACGAAAAGAATATGCTCAAAAGGTTTTTCAGTTGACCAGCCAATATGATCAATTAATTGCTCAGTTTTTGTCTTCTTAAAGTTTTTGCTTTGTTATTCCCCGAAATGTTAAAATACTCTTGATGGAAAAGCAGGTTTTAGAAATTAGAGTGCCTAAAGATAGCGAGGAGACTCCTGAGGCGGCCGTGGCCTTGTTTGCGGCTTTATCAAACATCCAGTCTTCTTTTTGGCGAAGACTTTTAGGTAAAGAAGAATGTGTTACTTTTGAATTGGGTCTTTTTAAGCAAACCATTCATTTTTACAGTGTGGTGAGCACCGATTTTGAGCCATATTTTATTTCCCAGCTGACGGCTCAATATCCTAAAGCTATTATCTCTCGGGTAAAAGATTATCTTTCGGATTGGCCATGGGAAAAGTCAGATTTTGGCCAGTTAGTTTTAAGCAAAGCTTATTATTATCCTTTAAAAACATATAAAGATTTCCAAGATGTTGATCCCTTATCTTCATTATTAGGGACATTGGCCAAAGCTGGTCCAGATGATAAAGCCTTGCTGCAGTTATCAATTAGCCCTGCTGGTTCAGGTTATGCTGCTTCAGCGAGAAAAATCTTAGATCAAGGCGTGCCCACTCCTGACGGCGAGCACAATCGCTCTCACCCTCAAGCTAGATTATTTGAGCAAAAAATTACTCAGAAAGCTTTTAAATCCAGTTTAAAATTATTAACTATTTCCGTAGATAAAAATGCCAGCAGTTCTTTTTTAAACCACTTGGCTGGTTCTTTTGGTAATTTAACTTCGGGCGAAGGCAATAGTTTAGGTCTAAAAAAACCTAGAGCCAAAAAGAAATTTTTACAAACTATTCTTAACCGTCAATTTAAATATGTGCCTCGTTATCAATTTTTAAACATTGAGGAGTTAGCGACCATTTTTCATCTTCCTAATGAAACTTTAAGTAAAATTAAAAACATTTCTTGGGGCGGTACAATGGCTGGCGAACCGCCGGAAAACCTGCCCATTGCCGTGGGATTAGATGAGGCCGAGAAAAAAGAGATTAATTTTTTTGCTAAAACCGAGTTTAAAAACCAAATGGCTAATTTTGGCATTAAAAGGCCGGATAGAAGAAAACACATTTATATTATTGGCAAAACCGGCACGGGGAAATCAACCTTAATTGCCAACATGGTTATTAATGATATCAGGAATAAAGAGGGAGTGGCCGTGATTGACCCTCATGGAGATTTATGCGAAATTTTATTAGACTATATTCCCTCATACAGGCTAAATGATGTTTGTTTTTTAGACCCTTCAGATACCAAACATCCTTTTCGTTTAAATCCCCTAGAAGTGAAAGAAAAAGAACACGCAGAACTAGTCGCTTCCGGCATTGTGGCCATTTTTTACAAGCTTTATTCTTATTCTTGGGGACCGAGGCTGGAATATATTTTGCGCAACACCATTTTAACTTTGGTGAACCGGCCAGGCAGTACTTTGGTTGATGTGCCTAAGATATTGGCTGATGATGCTTTTCGTCAAAAAGTCGTGGAAAAATATTGTTCAGGCGCTTTGAAAAACTTTTGGCTTAATGAATACAACAAAATGTCTGACAAACTTCGTTCCGAGGCGATTTCACCAATTATGAATAAAGTCGGGCAATTTGTCACCTCCCCGATGATCAGAGGAATTATTGGTCATCCTCATTCCACGATTGATTTAGAAGAATTTATGAATCAAGGCAAGATTTTGATTTGTAATTTTTCCCAGGGCAAATTAGGCGAGGACAATGCCGCCCTACTGGGGGCGATGTTTATTACTAAAATGCAGCTGGCGTCAATGAACCGGGTTAAAGTGAAAGAAGCAGAAAGAAAAGATTTTTATTTATACGTAGACGAGTTCCAAAGTTTTGCCACGAACTCTTTTGTTAAAATTTTATCTGAGGCCAGAAAATATCGGCTCGATATTTGTGTGGCTAACCAATATATTGGTCAGTTGACAGAAGAAATTCAAAAAGCTATTTTCGGCAACACCGGCACTTTAATCTCTTTTTTGGTTGGCGCCCAAGATGCTTATTTTTTATCGCGTGAATTTGGCAAAGAATATGAAGAAGATGACTTGGTTAAGCTAGGCAACTTCCAGAGTATTATTAAGTTGGCGATTGATAACCTCACCTCCACTCCCTTTTATGCTTTAACTCTGCCCCTGCCTAAATGCCGGAATAAAAACAGAGAAAAAGTCTTGAAATTATCAAGAGAAAGATATACTAAACCTAAAAAAGACTCAAAGTGAAAACAAATTTCGATCAGAGCTCATTGTCTGCTCTTTCTCCTTTAGACGGCCGTTATTTACCTGAAACCATTGAATTAAGAGAATATTTTTCCGAAGCAGCCCTGATTAAATACAGGATTTTAGTGGAAGTGCTTTATTTAATTGAATTAGTGAATTTTTTAAAAGTATCTAAAATCAGTCAAGAGCAGAAAAATAGGCTTTTGAACTGGGTGAAGAATTTAAATGCCAAAGATTTTAAAAAAGTAAAGAAAATTGAACTAGAAATTCATCATGATGTTAAAGCAGTAGAATATTTTATCAAGCTTAATTTAAAAAAATTAGGTTTGGTTCATTTATCTTCTTGGGTACATTGGGGACTGACAAGTAATGATATTAATAATTTATCTTTAAGTTTAATGGTTCAGGGAGCCAAAGATAAGATTTTAATTCCTCAACAACTTCAATTAATTAAATTATTAATAAAAACTGCTGAGCAATATAAAAAAATAGTCATGCCAGGTCGGACTCATGGTCAAATAGCGATTCCTACCACCTTGGGAAAAGAAATAATTAATTTTGCTTCTAAAGCCAGTTTTTTTTTAGAAAAAATAAAGAAGTTGAAGTTGGGAGGGAAACTAAATGGAGCTATCGGAAATTTTAATGCCCAAGTAAGAATTTATCCTCAGAAAAATTGGTTAAGTTTTAGTAGAAAATTTGTCCGCCAGTTAGGCTTGGAACCAGTAATTGTTACCACTCAGATTAACCCTCATTTAAGATTAATTTATCTTTTAGATTTACAAAGACAATTAAACAATGTTTGGTTAGATTTGGCTCGTGATTGTTGGTTATATATTAGCTATAACTATTTAGTGCAAAAAGTAGTTGGCAAAGAAGTCGGTTCTTCAACTATGCCCCATAAGGTTAATCCGATTAATTTTGAAAATGCTGAAGGCAATTTCGAAGTGGCCAACAGTTTATTAATGATGCTGGCCAATAAATTGCCTATTTCGCGGCTCCAGCGGGATTTATCTGACAGTACGGTCAAACGTAATTTAGGTTTATGTTTTGGCTATAGTTTATTGGCGATCAAAAGTTTAATTAAAGGAATGGAGAAAATTGGGCCTAATAAAAAACTTTTGGTTCAGGAAATAGATCAACATCCAGAGATGTTAACCGAGGCCTTACAATTAGTTCTAAAAACTTGGGGGAAAGATAAGGCTTATGAAAAAATTAAAGATAAAACCAGGGGGAAAAAAGTAGATTGGCTAGAGTTGATAGATAATCTAGTTATTAATAAAAAGCAAAAAAATATTTTAAAAAGATGGCAAGTAAGGGATTACACTGGTCTGGCAGAAAAATTAACAAAATTAGAAATTAAAAAAATCAAAGCCCGAAACTAGCAGGGCAAGGGAGGATAAGATGAACCATACGGTTGTTTTAGGAACTCAATGGGGAGATGAAGGCAAGGGGAAGATGGTAGACACTTTGGCTAAGCAAAAAAAATTTAAGGCGGTGGTTCGTTATCAAGGCGGGAATAATGCTGGCCATACGGTGGTGGTCAAAGGTGAAAAACATGCCTTTCATTTACTGCCTTCGGGCATTCTTTATCCAGAGAAAACTTGTGTCATTGGTAATGGAGTAATTATTAATCCCCAGGTTTTATTAAAAGAAATCAAATTATTAGAATCTCGTTTAGGTGAAAAACATGCCCGACTGCTAATTTCTGATAAAGCCCATTTGATTATGCCTTGGCATATATTAAGAGACGGAATTGCCGGCGGCAGGATTGGCACTACCAGTCGAGGCATTGGCCCTACTTATATGGATTATATTGGTCGTTCTGGGATTAGAATGATGGATTTTGAGAACAAAAAAATATTTTCCCAAAGAGTGGTTCAAGAATTGGCCTGGAACAAAAAATTAATTAAATTAATGCTTGATTTTTATCGGATTCCTCAAAAGGAAAGAAAGAGTTTTGAATTAAGTCAAACTCTAAATGAAAAGAGAATCATTGACAGTTATTGGCGTGGGCTTAATCTTTTAAAAAAGAACCGTTTAATTGCTATTGGCGATGTTTCTTTATTTTTAAATCAGTTGGATAAGAGAGGCGATTCAATTTTATTTGAGGGCGCTCAAGCCACTCTTTTAGATATTGCTCATGGGACTTATCCTTTTGTAACTTCATCAAATCCAACCGTAGGAGGGTTATATATGGGCACTGGTTTTAGGCCGCGAAAATTAAAAGTTATTGGTGTAGTTAAAGCTTATACTACCCGAGTAGGTAAAGGTCCTTTCCCTACGGAGCTTTTTGATCAAGTGGGAGAAAAAATGAGAGAAGTTGGCTATGAATACGGCACCACTACCGGTAGGCCCAGGCGTTGCGGCTGGTTGGATTTAACTATTGTTAAATATGCCAAACTAATTAATGGTTTAGACAGTTTGGCGATTACCAAACTTGATGTTTTAACGGGGATAAATCCTTTAAAGATTGCCGTGGGCTATAAAATCAATCATAAAACCAGAGACATTTTTACAGTTAATTTGGAACAGTTGGCTAAAGCTAAAGTCGTTTATCAAAAAATTCCTGGTTGGAAACAAGATATTAGTCGGGTAAGACAGTTTGTCGATTTACCTAGGGAGACCCAAAATTATGTTAAGAAAATCGAAAACTTGACTAAACTCCCGATAGAACTAATTGGAGTTGGGCCTGATCGAAGACAAATAATTGCTAAAAGCTAAATACGAATAGATGCGAATGATGTATGCGAATTAACGCGAATGAGAAAAATAATTTCCTTACAAAAATTAAAAAAATTACTCACTACTCGCTGCCTTGGCCGCCCACCCGTCCACCCGCCACTCGCTACCGTATTAGCGACCGGTTGTTTTGATATTCTGCACCAAGGACATAAAGCTTTTTTAAAAGCCAGTAAAAAACAAGGAGAGCTTTTAATTATAGGTTTGGAGTCAGATAAAAGAGTGAGGCAATTAAAAGGTAAAGCAAGGCCAATTAATAATTGGCAGAAAAGGGCAGAAGCTTTAGTTAAACTTAAAGTTGTAGATTTTATTTTTTCTTTACCAGAAGATTTTAATGATCCAAAGGATCATTTAGCATTACTTCAATTAATTAAACCAAAGATTTTGGCGGTTTCGGAAAATACGCCTTTTTTAGAAAAAAAAAGAAAAATGATTAAAAAAATTAGGGGGAAACTTTTTGTTTTTCCTTTTAATCATAGATATTCAACCACTAAGCTTTTATCTTGAACCGAGCTCCTCGCCGTGAATCGAATTTATTCTGGTTCATGGTATTCTGGTTCAGGGCTTGACCACACAACAACTCCTTTCTGTAATCCGCCAGCTGGCGGAACAGATACGTCGTGTTCGTGGTTTGCGCCCTGAACCATGCGACGCCTGTCATCAGGCTTCATGCCTGACTGACAGGCAGCTTAGGTTCAGGGCTTGACAAACAAGCTCTTTATTTTTAAAATAGCACTTGCTATCATTAACTGATAGCATTTTTTCATCATTCAAAATTAAGGAGGCATTTTTATGACAGCATCGATTTCAAAACTTCAACCGACCGCCGGTTACATTTTATTAGAACCGGTCAAAGCTCAAAAGAAAACTGCTTCAGGCATTTATTTACCTGATTCTCATGATGAAAAACCCCAAGAAGCTAAAGTTCTGGCAGTGGGTCCAGATACTAAAAAAAGAACCGCTCCTTGTAAAAAAGGCAATTTAGTGATTTATAAAAAATGGGGCGGCGATGAAGTTAAATTGGGTATTGGTGAAAAAGAATATTTATTTGTTAAATTTGAAGATATATTAGCGATTCTTAGGAGGTAAATAAAAATGGCTAAACAATTGAAATACAATGATGATGCTAGGAAATCACTGGTAGCTGGAGTAAATAAAATTGCTCAAGCAGTGGGCACCACCCTTGGTCCTAAAGGCAGAAATGTAGCTTTAGACAAAAAATGGGGCGCGCCCAATGTCACTCATGATGGTGTGACCGTGGCTAAAGAAATTGAGCTAGAAGATCCTTTTGAGAATATGGGAGCTCAATTAACTAAAGAAGCAGCCGAGAAAACTTCGGATAAGGCTGGCGACGGCACTACTACCGCTACCGTTTTGACCTCAGAAATTGTTAATGCTGGTATGGCCGCTTTAGCCAAAGGGGCTGACCCGATGGCCATCCGCAAAGAACTAGAGAGCGGAGCCGAAGCCGTGATTAAAGAAATTAACAAAATGGCTAAGCCGGTCAAAACAGATGAAGTGATTGAGCAGATAGCTAATATTTCGGCTCAAGATACGGAAATCGGCTTAAAAATTGCCGAAGCCTTAAAAAAAGTTGGCCCCAATGGGGTAGTGACCGTAGAAGAAGGCAAAGGATTGGAAGTAACCATTGATTACAAAGAAGGAATGGAATTTGATAAAGGTTATGCTTCACCTTATTTTGTCACTGACGCCGACTCCATGGAAGCAGAAATCGAAGACCCTTATATTTTAATTACTGACCAGAAAATTTCTTCAGTGGCTGACTTTTTACCCTTTTTGGAAAATGTGGTTAAAGTTTCCAAAAATTTAGTCATTATTGCTGATGAAATTGAAGGCGAAGCTTTAGCTACTTTAGTGGTTAATAAATTAAGAGGCGCTTTTAAAGTTTTGGCGGTTCAAGCGCCTGGATTTGGCGACCGCCGCAAAGAAATGCTGGGAGATATTGCCATTTTGACTGGCGGCACGGTGATTTCCGAAGATACGGGCAGAAAATTAGATTCAGTCCAACCAGAAGACTGCGGCCAGGCAGACAAAGTTTGGGCGGATAAAGAAAACTGCCGTATTATTGGCGGCCAAGGTAATAAAAAAGCCATCCAGGCCAGGATTGCTTCAATTAAAAAAGAAATGGAAGTGAGTGATTCTGAATTTGATCAGGAAAAACTTGAAGAAAGACTGGCTAAATTAGCTGGCGGAGTAGCAATCATTGAGGTTGGGGCGGCCTCAGAAACAGAAATGGAAGAGAAAAAATCCCGGGTTAAAAATGCGGTGGCCGCTACCAAAGCCGCCATTGAAGAAGGCATTGTTCCTGGCGGCGGTATTGCTCTTTTAAGAGCGAGAGAAGTTTTAACCCAAAAAGGCGAATTTGAAACTAGCGGTTGGCAGATTTTATATACCGCTTTGACGGCGCCAGCAGTAGGGATTTTGTCTAATGCTACGCCCAACTGGAGTGAAGTTTTTCAAAAGTTAGTTCAAGAAAAAACCAAACTTTCTCAAGGTTATGACGTGGTTAAGAAAAAATACGGTGATATGCTTCAATTAGGAGTGATTGATCCGGTTAAAGTGGTTCGATTGGCCTTGGAAAACGCGGTTTCTGTCGCGGCCATGATTTTAACTACAGGGGCTTTGATCACTGATTTACCAGAAAAAGAAAATGCAGCTCCGGGAATGCCAGCTGGCGGTATGCCGGGCGGCATGGGAATGTAATAAAAGTTCAAAACTCAAATCGCAAAACTCAAAACTGAAAAATAAGATTTAAGAATAACCCAGCCTTTTGCGAAAGGCTGGGTTTATTTACTTATAGGCAAATTGAGGTAAAATCCCAGGCACCAGATCGACCGGGTTAAGATAACCTTCATCACCATAAACTTCTAAGTGAAGGTGGGGACCGGTAGTATAGCCGGTTAAACCAATAAAGCCCAGTAAAGTCTGCTTATCGATTTTTTGGCCTGGTTTAACTTTAATTTCTCCTAAATGGGCGTATAAAGATTTGAGACCCATTTCATGTTCCACGACCACAAAGTGACCATAACCCCATTGACTATATTTGATGGTGATGACTTTACCAGAGCCAATGGGGTAAACTTTTTCTCCTAAAGGAGCGCCTAAATCGACAGCCTGATGATACCAAGAGAAACCTTGGGAAAACCAACCTTGAGTCGGTTTTTGAAAAGTAGTTTCCGTAGTGATCACTTCCTGAGAAACAACCAAGACTGGTTCAGGTTCAAATTGGGCTTGAACAGAAAACGGACGAGAGAAAAGTTGGCCTGATAAAATTAAAACCAATAAACCAATACCCCAAAAAACTTGGGCTTTTTTCTGCTCGAAAACTTTTCTGAAGACTTTAGACAAAGGATGGCTGCCTTCAATTTGAGGAAAAAAGAAGCGATAGAAAAGATAAAAAGCAGCCAAGAAAAATCCTATTGTTTGCCAAAAAATATTGGCGGCAATAGATAAAAATAGCCATAGCTTTTTATTCATAATTGGGCTTAATTCAGGCCCGATAAAAAAATTCTCTCCATGTTTTTTGGAGAGAACACAAGGATTATAGCACAAAGATGGGGTTTGTCAAGAGTATCCTATAGTAGATAAAGAGGAAGGTGGTTTTGGGGCTTGACCCTGAACCTAAGCTGCCTGTCAGTCAGGCGTGAAGCCTGATGACAGGCGTCGCATGGTTCAGGGCTTGACATCTTTTAGCAGTCGTGGTTAAATAGTGCTAATACCAGCTTAGCAAATTGCTAAGCTGGAAGTAATAAATCACAAGCACAAAATTACAAACAATATTAAATATCAAAATTCTAAATTCTAAACATTTTTGAATTTTGGTCATTAGAATTTTGAATTTATTTGAAATTTGTGATTTGGAATTTTTCTGCCTGAAAGGCAAAATTATGGAAGAATTATCTGATAGACAAACGCAAATCTTAAAAGCCTTAATTGAGGAGCATATTAAAACCGCCGAACCGGTCGGTTCAGAAACTTTAGAGAAAAAATATGATTTGGCGGTTTCACCAGCCACCATTAGAAATGAATTGGTTAAGTTAACTAAGGCTGGTTTTTTAAGACAACCCCATACTTCTTCCGGCAGAGTTCCTAGTAATACCGCCCTAAAACTTTATATTCATCAACTGATGCAAGAACGTCAAATAGGCGTGGCTGAAGAGGTGGCGGTTAAAGAAAAGGTTTGGGATTATCGTCACCAGCTTGATCAGTTTTTTCAAGAATTAACCCGGGCTTTAGCCGAAAGAACAGACTCTTTAGCCTTAATCTTAATTGACCAAGGACAGGTCTATCATTCTGGTTATGCTAATATTTTGGATATGCCCGAATTCTTTGACATTGATGCTACTAAAGAAGTTTTATCCGTCATTGAAAATTTTGATCAATTAAAGCAGTTTTTTAGCCAAGCCACAGATGAGGAAATTATTCATACCCTGATTGGCGAGGATTTTGGGATGGATAATCTTAAGCCCTGCAGCCTGGTTTTTACTAATTTTGATATTAAGGGCAAAGTTAAAGGTTCCTTAGGAGTGATTGGACCTTGCCGGTTGGATTATCCTTTAGTCGTGCCCACCCTGAAATATTTTAGTCATTTAATAGAAAATGTTTTAAGCTCTTTTTAACCGCGTCAAACGCGGTCAAAATCGCGTTCAACGCGATAACCTCGCTTAAGGCGATAATTTATGGCAAAAGCAACCACTAAAGCATTAAAGCATCAGGTTAAAGAATTAACGGAAAAATGGAAAAGAGCCTTGGCAGACTATGCCAATCTTGAAAAGAGGATTGAGCAGGAAAAATCAGCTTTTGTTAAATTTGCCAGCGCCGGTTTAATAGATAAACTCTTAAGTGTTTTAGATGATTTGGAAAGAGCAGAAACTCATCTTAGGGATAAAGGCTTAACCCTAGCTCTTGATCAGCTCAGAACGGTTCTAAAGACAGAAGGGGTGGAAGAAATTAAAGTCGAGGGACAAAAATTTAATCCAGAAGAAATGGACTGTCAGGAAATGACTAAAGGAGAAAAAAATAAAGTGATGAAGGTGATGGAAAAAGGTTATAAATTAAATCAAAAAATTTTGCGACCAGCAAAGGTCAAAGTGGGAGGTAAATAAAATGGCAAAAATTATTGGTATTGATTTAGGTACGACCAACTCTTGTGTGGCGGTGATGGAAGGGGGCAAGCCTAAAGTAATTCCTACGGCTGAGGGAGAAAATCTCATTCCTTCAGTGGTCAATCCGGCCAAAAATTTAGTCGGACGAGTAGCCAAAAGGCAAATGATTTTAAATCCCGAAGACACGGTTTATTCAATCAAAAGATTAATGGGTCGGAAAATAGATGATGAACAGGTGGAAAAAACTAAAAAAATGGTTGCCTATGAAATTAAAGCCGGTAAAAATGATATGGTAGTAGTATCAGTTGGCGGCAAAGACTACACGCCTCAAGAGATTTCCGCCAAAATCTTGCAAAAAGCCAAAAAAGACGCCGAAGCTTATTTGGGCGGAAAAATAGATGAAGCGGTGATTACCGTCCCTGCCTATTTTAACGACGCTCAGCGTCAAGCCACCAAACAAGCAGGAGAGATTGCCGGTTTAAAAGTCAAAAGAATTATTAATGAACCGACGGCCGCTTCTTTAGCTTATGGTTTGGAAAAGAAAAAAGCGGAAACGATTGCTGTTTATGACTTGGGCGGCGGCACCTTTGACATTTCTATTTTAGAATTAGGTGACGGCGTCTATGAGGTCAAAGCGACCAATGGTGATACTTTTTTAGGCGGTGATGACTTTGACCATCGGATTATTGAATGGGTAGTGGCTGAGTTTAAAAAAGAAAATGGGATTGACTTAACTAAAGACAAACAGGCAATGCAGCGGATTAAAGATGCGGCCGAAAAAGCTAAAGTGGAGCTTTCTTCTTCCACCGAAACAGAAATCAATCAGCCTTTTATTACCCAGGCGAAAGACGGTAATCCTTTACACCTAACCATGAAATTGACCCGGGCCAAGCTAGAGGAATTGGTTGATGATTTAATTGATAAAACGATGAAGCCGGTGGAAGCTTGTCTCAAGGATGCCAAACTTGATCCTAAAAAAGTTGACCAGGTAATTCTGGTTGGTGGCCAGACCAGAATGCCTAAAATCCAAGAAGAGGTTAAAAAATATTTTGGTAAAGAACCCAATAAATCAGTTAATCCGGATGAAGTGGTGGCGGTTGGGGCGGCGGTTCAGGCAGGGGTTTTAGCTGGTGATGTTAAAGACATTTTACTTTTGGATGTGACGCCTTTAACTTTAGGAGTAGAAACCTTGGGTGGAGTAATGACACCTTTAATTGAGAGGAACACGACTGTGCCCACCTCAAAATCTCAGGTTTTTTCTACCGCGGCTGATAATCAACCTCAGGTAGAAATCCATGTTTTACAGGGCGAAAGGCCGATGGCGGTGGACAACAAATCTTTAGGACGGTTTATTTTGGACGGCATTCCGCCAGCGCCAAGAGGCGTGCCTCAGATAGAAGTCACTTTTGATATTGATGCCAATGGCATTCTCAATGTCACGGCCAAAGATAAAGGCACGGGTAAAGAACAGAGCATTACCATTAAAGGTTCAACTGAACTTTCCGAAGACGAGGTAGAGAAAATGAAAAAAGAGGCAGAGCAACATGCGGAAGAAGATAAAAAGAAAAAAGACCTGATTGATGTCCGGAATCAGGCCGATGCCTTGGTTTTTACGGCCGAGAAAACCTTAAAAGACGCCGGTGATAAAGTCAAGCCTGAAGATAAAAAAGAGGTGGAAGAAGAAATTAAGAAAGTTAAGGCTTTACTTAAAGAAGAAGGTTTGACTAAAGAAAAGATTGAAGAAGCGACTAAATCTTTGTCTGAAAAACTGCAAAAAGTAGGCGCAGCGATGTATGAAAAAGAGCCAAAAGCTGAAAGCGAAAAGCCAAAAGCAGATAAAAAAGAAAAATCAGATAAATCTGATAAGGGAGATAAGGGGAAGGCGGAAGAAGGAGAAGTAGTCGAGTAGCAGAAGAGAAATAAGAAATGAGTTCATAAAGTTATTGAGTTAGGGGGCTCGCCAGAGGCGAGCCCTGATGTTAAAATATTTTTATGGCTACAAAAAGAGATTATTATGATATTTTAGGAGTTTCTAAAGAAGCGACGGCCGCGGAAGTAAAAAAGGCCTATCGCAATTTAGCCCTAAAATACCATCCGGATAAAAACAAAGAAAAAGATGCCACCCAAAAATTTAAAGAAATAACTGAAGCTTACGAGGTTTTATCTAATTCCCAGAAAAAACAAGCCTATGATCAATTTGGTCATGCGGCTTTTGACCAAACCGCTGGTTTTGGGGCGCAAGGGCCATTTGGCCGAACTTATAAATCCGGACCTTTTACTTACACCTATACCAGCAGTGGCGGTTCGCCTTTTGCTGGCTTTGATTTTGCTGACCCATTTGAGATTTTTGAGTCCTTTTTCGGCGGGTCTTCACCTTTTCGCCGCGGTCCCCAATTACCCCGCTATGGTTTGACTTTAGACTTTATGGAGGCAGTTAAAGGGGCAGAGAGAACCATTGTTCATCGAGGCAAAGAACATAAAATTAAAGTCCCAGCAGGCGTGAGTGATGGTACCAGGATTAAGTTCAAAGACTTTATTGTTTCCATTGATGTTAAACCCGATGAAGTTTTTAAGCGTGATGGTTATGACGTTTTTATTAACCACCAAATTCCCTTTACTCTAGCTATTTTAGGTGGCCAAACAGAAATTCCTACTCTGGAAGGAAAAGTAAAGATAAAAGTTAGACCAGGAACTCAACCCAACACCATGATTAGACTTAGGGGTAAAGGCATTGGTCATCCTCGGGGTTATGGCAATGGTGACCAATACATTAGATTAGTCATCACTATTCCCCAAAAACTTATCAGAGAACAAAAGAAACTTTTGCAAGAATTTGAGAAAATGGGATAATATTATAAAGTTATTTTGAGTCCAATCCAGGGAGCCAGTTAGGTCTTACTCTGTAAGATTCAAAACTTAAGCTTGATATGACAGATTTTAATTTTGAAGAATTTACAAAACTTCTAAAAGATACTTCTTGGTTGATTAAAAATAACAACCTTCGTAGAGATGTTTATCATCAATTTAATAACGTATTTACCTACCTTAGCAGAGAAGATTGGCCAGAAGACAAATTAAAAGAAAGGCATGAATATAGTAAAGACGCCGTTTTTCAAAATATAGCCGAGGGTTATTTTAGATTGGGTTTTGTTGAAAAAGCATTTTTTGAGTATTCAAAATTGATTTATGACTTATGGTATGAAAAAGCAATAGAATACCAAGTTAGAAAAAAAAAGCGCATACATAAAGGGATGCAACTTCATCAGTCTGCGCAACTTTATCATGAGGCATTAAATCGACCGGATAAGGCTTGGGATTATTATTTAGCAGCTTTAATTGAAGACATTATTGATGGAAGACAGGTAGTTGAAAGTCAGGCCTATAGGGCTTTACTGCGCCTGGGTTTAGCAGAGAAAAACTTATTCGTTATTAGAGATGAGGTTCAAATCCAAATTAAAAAAATTGGGAAAATGAATCCTTTAGATATTGTAGATTCATTAAAAGAAAGTTTTTTAATTCCTAGTTACCAAGAAGTAGAAAGCATTGACAATGTTAAATTGAGCAGGGCAAAAAGAATATGGCCACAACTGTAAAAACAACAAAACCCGGGAAACCCAAAGGAACTTTATTAGAGGATTTTTCAGCTTATTTATTAAGTTCAGTGCATGGTTTTATAGTTAGATATAAAAGAGCTAAAGCAAAAAAATCTAAAACATCGCCAGAGCATGATTATGATTTGATTATTCAGAACACTTCACAGATATTTCCGGAGTTTGGGACCTACATCTTGATTGAGTGTAAAAACAGGAAGGAAAAGACTGGCTATGCTGAAATAGCAAAGTTTATTCATAAACTACATTCTCACAGATGCAATACTGGGATTATTATTTCAATGGAGGGGGTAGTTTATGATGAGTTTAATCCGACTTTGGAGAGAGCCTTCAATCAAGATGCCATTAGTGTGATAGTTTTGGACAAGAATGATTTGGAGAATATAATTGACGGCTCTATAAATTTGGCTACTATTTTAAGAAAGAGATATGAGCAAACAAGATTTAAGGTTAAAAAATAATACGTTTTAATATTTTCCATTACGAGCAATCATAGTTTAATAACCTCTCCATTTTTTACTTTTATTACCTCATAATTAGGTTTCATCTTCAAAATCCTTTTCAAATCCTTCAATTGTTCTCTAATTTGAGCCACTCTTTGCCCAGTAAATATCTCAAATAGTATATTAGGGGAACTGGGGAGCTAGGTATTTTTTCTCAAGAAAATTTAATATCCACAAGACATGGTAGAATAAAAGCATGATTAAGGCTATTCTTTTTGATGCTGATGGGATGCTTATCAAAACTGATATGTGGAGTGTCACTTTCTCTAAAGAGTTTAATGTTCCTTACAAAAAAGTTCTTCCTTTTTTCCAAAATGAGTTTCAAGATTGTCTAGTCGGTAAAGCCGATTTAAAAAAAGAAATTAGACCATATTTAAAGAGGTGGAAATGGTATAAATCGGTTGATGATTTTTTGGATTACTGGTTTAAATCAGAAGACAAGATTGACAAAAGATTTATCAAAATTATAGACAGTTTAAGGAAAAAGGGCATTAAATGCTGTTTGGCTACTAATCAGGAAAAATACAGGACTTTGTATATGAGAAAACAAATGGGTTTTGCCAATATTTTTGATCAGATTTATTCTTCGGCAGAAATTGGTTTTAAAAAACCAAATCTAAAATTCTTTGATCATATTATCCAAGACTTAAAATTAGGAAAAGAACAAATTCAATATTGGGACAATAGAAAAGACTATATTAAAATTGGCTTAAAGGCTGGCTTACAGGCTAGGCACTATAAAACCTTCGAAGACTTCAGTAGGCAAATGGAAGTGTTTTTTCAAGATAATTAACCCCCCTTTGTGTTAAAATATTTTTATGACTAAATATGTTCTTCATGGAGGCAGGACCTCCATTGACTCCAAGGATAATGATTTGTTTTTCCAGCAATTTACTTCTTTAGTTGATAAAAGTGAAGTAAAAATTCTATTGTGTTATTGGGCCAGAGAAAAGGAAAGGCAAGAAGAAATTTTTCAACGTGATAAACTTAGTATCTTAGCTCAAACTAATAAAAAAGTTGTTTTACATATGGTTGGGGATGTCAAAGACCTTTTTGCCAAGCTTCCAGATTATGATGTCTTATATGTGGCCGGCGGAGAAGCAGAATTTATTGAGCCATATTTGCCTAAATTAGGCGGTCTTAAAAAGGCCCTAGAGGGTAAAGTCTTTTTAGGTAGTTCTATGGGAGCATTTATTACTTCGCGCTATTATGTTTTGTCTTTTGATGCCCAAGACGATAAAAGTGTTCATAGGGGCTTAGGTTTAATTCCATTTAATACTCTTTGTCATTGGAATGCAGAAGATAAAAAGAAACAAAAAATTAAGTTGTTGCAAGATAAAGATCCTAAAACGCCCATACTGCTTTTGGACGAAGCAAAATTCTCCACCATAATTTTTTCAAGATAAAAAAAGCAGCTGTTGAAATAAATCCTCCATTTTTTGAGTATTATAAATACAGTTAACTTTTTGAAGAGATGAAAAAAATAGCCCTAATTTTGATATTGGTTTTAAGTTTTATCTTGGTTTTTAAGCCGGGGTTCGTTTATGCCTGGGATGATTGTGTTTTTGGCAAAATAAATGATGAGTATCCTGGTGATTGTGCCAGATATATAGACACTGATAATGATGGTATTTGCGACCATTCTCAACCAACCCCTGAGGACAGAGATTCATCTCAGCCGCCGGAGCAAAAGAACTTAGTACCCAAAGAACAGCCAGTAATCAAGAAGACAAATGACTATTATCTTGCCAAGTTGGCCATGACTTTACTCCTAATTTATGGAGCGAGTTTTTTGCTAACCAAATTAGGCAAGATAAGTATAGTCCAGCACCGTAGATTTTGGAATATTGGTTTGACCTTAAGTTTTTTAGTTAATGGGCTTTCAGGCATTTTGCTCGCCCTAAACATTGCCTATGGTATTAATATCAATTTGCCTTTTAAAACCCTTTTCTGGCACGTAGAAACAGGGATTGTTTTTACCATGCTAGCTTTTTTCCACCTTGTTTGGCACCTACCATATTATAAAAGTTTATTTAAGTAAAACTTGTTTTTTTATATATATTGTTTGGCGTGGTAAAATGTCAAAAGAAGATGAAAAAATTATTCAAGCTTGTTTTTGTCATTTTAACCCTATTCGGAATTGGCCTTTTTTTAGTTTTTCAAAACCTAATCGCACCAGTAGCTCCTGGTAGCCAGGAAAAACAAATTTTTGTTATTCCTCAAGGTTGGACAGCGGCTCAAATTTCTCAAGAGCTGAAAAAATCAGGCTTAATTAAAAACGATCTATTATTTCAATTATTAATCTGGCAGAAACAAGCAGGCCACCGGCTTAAAGCCGGAGATTTTCGTCTTTCTCCTTCAATGAAGATGACAGAAATCATTGATATTTTGCTCTCCGGGCCTTTAGACATTTGGATTACCATTCCTGAGGGCTGGAGAAAAGAAGAAATTGGTTTAAAAATATATCAGAGTTTTAAAGAAGCAGGCGTGGAATTTGATTTTAACGATTTTTTAACTCAAAGCCAAAATTTAGAGGGCTATCTTTTTCCTGATACTTATTTAATTCCTCAAAATGCTTCTCCTAGTTCAGTTATCAGGGTTTTACAGGGTACTTTTGAGCAAAAATTCAAGCAGACAGAAAACAAGACTAATTTAAGCAAAAAACAACTGGTGGTTCTGGCTTCTTTATTAGAAAGAGAAGCGAGAAATGAAGCTGACCGTCGCCTAGTAGCCGGCATTTTATTGAAAAGACTAAAAAAAGGTTGGCCTTTACAAGTAGATGCGGCCGCTCAGTATATTAAAGGCACGGTTAATTGCGGTCAAAACTCTCCCGCAGGGCGGGATCGTCCTCTGGACGAAGAACTCAATTGCGACTGGTGGCCTTTAATCAAGCCAGAGGATTTAGAGATAGATTCTTTATATAATACTTATGATAATTTAGGTTTACCGCCGACGCCAATTTGCAATCCTGGCTTGGTTTCTCTTGAAGCGGCCGCTAATCCTCAGGAAACAGAATATTGGTTTTATCTTTCTGATAAAGAAGGCAAAATACACTACACTGGCACCTTAGAAGAGCATGAGGAGAATATTAATAAATTTCTAATTTCTCGTCCAGAGGACGATCATCCTCTGGTTGATAATTGACCTAATTATTCTAAATAATTTCCAAGGACTAACTTCTCAAGGTTTAAGTAATGAGTAATTGAGAAGTGAGAAACAAAACCCTGCCTACTACTTACTACTTACTACTTACTAACAAGGTTGCTTTTTCTCCTCAATTTTGTTATGATCGGAGTGGTTTTGCATATAAGTTTATTTAAGACAAGAAGGTGGGTTTACCCACCTTTTTAAATAAATTTGTGATTTATCACAAATTTATCCTGATCCCGCCGATTCGACGGGAAAAGGATCTATAAAAATAAAAAATAATCAAATGGCCACACAAAATCTTTTAAACGCCAGAACTGAGTTTGCTTTAGCTTTAAACCAAATTTGCGCTGAGCGGGGAATTACGGTGGAGTCAGTTTTGGAAACGATTAAATCAGCCATCTTAGCTGCTTATAGAAAGGATTTTGGTTTAGAAGAAGAAATTGATTATGAGGTAGAAGTAGATCCTAAAACCGGCGATGCTAAAATTTTTGAAAAAAAAGCTAAGACTCGAAAAAATATCACTCCTCCTGGTTTTGGCCGGATTGCGGCCCAAACAGCCAAACAAGTGATTTTACAGAAAATTCGCGAGGCAGAGAAATCAGCTATTTTAGATGAATATCAGGAAAAAATTGGTCAATTAGTTTCAGGCATGATTTTGCGTTTTGACGGTCAGGATATTGTTTGTGACATTGGTCGCGGTCAGGGTCGAATGCCTCTGGAAGAACAGGTAAAATCAGAAAGATATAAACTCAACCAAAGGTTAACCCTTTATATTCTAGATATTAAAGAAACTGCTCGGGGAAAACAGATTATTGTTTCTCGGGCCAGTGAACAGTTGGTGGTTAAACTTTTTGAAAGAGAAGTGCCTGAGGTTAATTCCGGAGCGGTCAAGATCAAACTGGTGGCTCGGGAACCAGGAAACAGGTCTAAGGTGGCGGTGGAATCGACCCAGCCGGGAGTAGACCCAGTTGGTTCTTGCGTCGGCCAAAAAGGAGTCAGAGTCCAGGCGGTCATTGACGAACTTAATGGGGAAAAAATCGATATTATTCAATATAGTCAAGAAACAGAAAAATTTATTGCCGCGGCTCTGTCTCCGGCAGAAAGTCTAACTATTAAACTCAATCAAAAGAGGAAGACCGCTCAAGTAAGCGCTCCGGAAGAGCAATTGTCTCTGGCCATTGGTAGAGATGGGCAAAATGTTCGCTTGGCAGCTAGATTAACTGGTTTTAAAATTGATATTAAAAACGCGAAAGACGCGAAAGCTGAGAAGACAAAAGACACGAAAGTAAAGAAAGAAAAGAAGACCACTAAGACAAAAAAGGAAAAAAAGGCGGGAGAAACCACCAAAGCAAAAAAAGAGAAAAAAAAGAGTTCCCAGAAAAGTAAAGCTAAGAAAACTAAAACCAAAAAAAAGAAATCAAAATAGGATGAGAAAGTCTAAACTTATTCATCGGATTTTTAATTATGACTGTGAAGAAAAAAGCAAGTCAGTCAAAATTGCCCCTAGTTGGATCAAACCAGCTTCGTCCTCCAGTGGTGGCGGTCTTAGGTCATGTTGACCATGGTAAAACTAGTCTTCTTTCTGTTATAAGAGAATTTGATTTAACTAAAAAAGAATACGGCGGTATTACTCAACATATTGGCGCCTATCAAATAGAACACCAGAAGCAGAAAATTACTTTTATTGATACTCCCGGACATGCCGCTTTTATTAAAATGCGTTCTTACGGCGCTCAAGCGGCTGATTTAGTGGTTTTAGTCATAGCGGCTGATGATGGCGTTAAACCTCAAACTAAGGAATCTTTAAAACTGATCAAGCAAGCCAAAACTCCTTTTTTAGTGGCCATTAATAAAATTGATTTACCCCAAGCTTCGGTAGAGAGAGTAAAAGCCCAACTGGCGGAGAACGATGTTTTAGTTGAAGGTTATGGTGGAGAAGTGGTTTGTATTGAGGTTTCGGCCAAAGAAAAAAAAGGAATTAGCGAGCTTTTAGAAATGATTCTGCTTTTGGCTCAATTTCAAGAACTTAAAGCCAAGCCTAAAAAGGAATTTAAGGGAGTTATCATTGATTCTAAGCTGGATAGCAGAAAGGGGCCTTTAGCCAGTGTTTTGGTTAAAGAAGGAACTTTAAAGTTAGGTCAAAAAATTTACGCTCAGAACATTGAGGGCAAAGTGAAATTAATGCTGGATGAAAAAGGAGATAAAGTCAACCAGGCAGAACCATCTAAGCCAGTTTTAGTTTTAGGTTTTAAACAAGTGCCAGAAATTGGGGTTAAAGTAGAAGCTAAGCCGGAGAAGAACAGGCTTTTAGAAACCAGCCAAAAAATAGCTGAAGAGAGTAAAAGTCCGCCAAAAGCAAGCAATCAGGCGGATCGGCCTCTGGCCGATAAAAAAGCAGTTGAGGAAAAAAAGCTGAAAATTATTCTTAAAGCAGATACTAAAGGAACACTTGAGGCTATTCAAGGCAATCTTTCTTCAGAAATAGAAATAATTTCAGCCGGTTTGGGACAAATTACCGAGTCAGATGTTTTACTGTGTCAAGCCACCCAGGCTTTAATTTTAGGTTTTAATGTCAAGACGCCGCCTTCAGTTAAAAAATTAGCGGAGCAGGAGAAAGTTAAAATAAAAACCCATAAAGTAATTTATGAATTATTAGAAGACTTGGAGAAAAAAGTTTTGCAGATTTTAGAACCTACGATTGATGAAGAAATTTTAGGCGAGGCTGAAGTGATTGCTGAATTTAAAATAAAAGGTAATCATATTGCCGGCTGCCGCATTATCAAAGGCAGGATTAATAAAAAAGATAAACTTCATTTAAAAAGAAAAGGTAAGATTATAGTTGACTTGAGAATTAAATCTTTTCAACAGGAAAAAAAGGAAGTCGAAGAAGCCAAAGCAGGTACAGAAGTAGGGATTGTTTTTTCCTCTGACATTGACTTCAGAATGGGAGATGTTATAATAGCCTATAAATAACTATTATGGACGGACAGTTTGACTTAAATCCAGTTCAAGAAAACCTCACCAAGGCCAAAAACATTTTGGTTTTATTACCTGCTAATCCCAGTTTGGACAAGGTAGCCGCTGGTTTGGCTTTATATTTATCCTTACAAAAACAGGAGAAGAGTGTGGTAATAGCCTGTCCCTCGGCTATGACCGTTGCTTTTAACCGCCTGTTTAGCGTCGATAAAGTGAACGATAAAGTGGGCAACCGCAACCTCATTATTTCTTTTGACTATCAAAAAGATTCAATCGAAAAAGTTTCCTATAATATTGAAAACAATAAGTTTAATCTGGTAGTTGAACCAAGAATTGGCAAACCGGCCTTAGATCTGGAAAAAGTTTCCTACTCTTATTCTGGGATTGAAGCAGACCTAATTTTTATCATTGGGGCGAGTAAGCCTGAAGACCTGGATAAGTTTTATTTTAATGAAAAAACAGTTTTTGAAAAGGCTTTGACCGTTAATATTGATAATAAAGCTCAAAACACTAAGTTTGCCAAAGTCAACCTGGTTAATTCTTTATATGCTTCTTGTTGTGAAATTGTTTCCTTTTTAATCAAGGCTTTAAATTTACCGATTGACAAAGAAATTGCCACCAACCTTTTTAGTGGTATTAAAACTAATACCGCTGATTTTCAATCACCCAATACTTCTTCTACCACTTTTGAGATTGCCGCTTGGTGTTTACAAAATGGAGCTAGTAAAGACCATTTAAAGGTGGCTAAAACCAGTGCTCCTTTTCAGCCAAATCAGGTTTTTCAACCGCCCACTCCAGCAAAAGAACCACCCCAGTTACCAAGTCAACCCCAGACTAAAGCAGTACAGCCCCCTTTTACTGCTCCTAAACAACCTTTAGCCTCTCAGCCCAGTTCTCAACCAACTCAACCGCCACCCGATTGGTTTAAACCTAAAATTTTTAGAGGTGGGAGTAAATTTTAAGGCTTTCAAAAAATTTTTAATTTTGGTAAAATTTTCTTATGGCTTTAACTAAAGAACAAAAACAAAAAATTATTGATAAATTTAACGTAAAAAAAGGCGATACTGGTAGCCCAGAAGTGCAGATTGCCTTATTGACCCATCAAATTACCAGTTTGACCAAACACTTAAAAGAACATAAAAAAGACGTTCATTCTCGCCGTGGGCTTTTAAGTATGGTTTCTAAACGTCGAAGACTGTTAAATTATTTAAGTCAAAAAGATGATAAACGTTATAAAGAGATTAAAAAGAAATTAAAGCTTTCAAAATAATAAAGGAATAGCTTCGTGACGAAAAAATCAATTAAGATTAATAGTAAAGAATTAACTTTCCAAGTCGGTCGATTTGCTCCCCAAGCTAATGCGGCAGTTTTGGCCCAAATGGGAGAAACCATTGTTTTGGCCACGGTGGTGTCTTCCGTCCCTCGAGAAGATTTAGACTATTTTCCCTTATACGTTGAATATCAGGAAAAACTTTATGCTGGCGGCAAAATTAAAGGTTCTCGTTGGGTTAAAAGAGAAGGTCGTCCGTCTGATGAAGCGGTTTTAACCGCCAGATTAGTTGACCGTTCGATCAGACCTTTATTTCCTGAGGGATATAAAAATGAAGTTCAGGTAATAATTACGGTTCTTTCTGTTGATGGCGAGAATGATCCTGATGTGCTGGCGATTTGTGCCACTTCAGCCGCCCTAGCTGTTTCTGATGTGCCATGGCAAGGTCCAGTGGGAGCGACTAGAGTGGCTTTTCAAAAAGGCAAGTTCTTTGTTGACCCAAACTACGAGGAACTAGAGTCGTCCAAACTTGATTTAGTAGTGACAACCACCGCCAACTCAGTCACCATGGTTGAGGCTGGCGCCCAAGAGGCAACTGAGAGAGAAATGATTGAAGCCCTAGAATTTGGTCAGAAACAAAACAGCGCCATTATCAAAGCCATTAATGAATTAGTTAAAGAGACAGGGAAGAAAAAGCAAAGTTTTGGCTCCAGCGAAGCTAAAGCAGTTTTAGTTAAAAAAGTAGAGAAATTAGCTAAACCTCAATTAGATCAAATTATCAAAGAATTTGACAACCAGGATGATTTAACTCAGGTTGATGAGATTAAAAGGGCTCTTTATGAAGAATTGGTTGAAGAAAGCCAAAAGGAAATTGCTAAAATTGTTGACACTTATCTCAAAAATCAAATTCGCCGTCAAATTATAGAAAAAGGTAGAAGAATTGACGGACGAAAAGCTGACGAGATAAGAACTTTAAACATCGAAACTGGAGTTTTGCCCCGAACCCATGGATCAGCCATTTTTCAAAGAGGTTTAACCCAGGCCTTGACCATTACTACTTTAGGCTCTCCTTCGCTAGAACAATTGATTGAAAATATGGAAGGTGAGGAAACCAAACGCTACATTCATCACTATTTTATGCCGCCTTTTAGTGTGGGCGAAGTGGGACGTTTGGGCTGGCCTTCGCGCCGGGAAGTAGGCCATGGTTCTTTGGCGGAGAGAGCCTTGCTTCCAGTTATCCCCGATGAAGAGAAATTTCCTTATACTATCAGAGTGGTTTCAGAGATTATGTCTTCTAATGGTTCTACTTCGATGGCTTCTGTTTGTGGTTCCTCACTTTCCCTCATGGATGCTGGCGTACCCATAAAAAAAGCAGTAGCGGGTATTGCCATGGGATTGGTTGAAGATGTTATTTTGACGGATATTATGGGATTAGAGGACCATATTGGCGATATGGATTTTAAAGTAGCCGGCACCAAAGACGGGATTACCGCCTTACAAATGGATGTTAAAACTTTAAAAATCGATTTGGAAATTTTAAAACAAGGTCTGACCCAGGCCTATGAAGCCAGGACTTTTATTTTAAAAGAGATGGATGAAGTTTTAAGTGGGCCTCGGCCGCAAATTTCTCCTTATGCTCCCAAAATATCTGTTTTGCATATTGATAAAGAAAAAATTGGCGAAGTTATTGGTCCAGGGGGACGGGTGATTCGCAGTATTATTGCAGAAACAGGGGTAGCCATGGATGTAGATGATGATGGCAAGGTGACTATTTCCAGCACCGATGCCGGAGCAGTTAAAAAAGCGATTGAATGGGTTGATGGTCTAACTAGAGAAGTTACTCCAGGAGAAACCTTTGAAGAAGCTGAAGTGAAAAGAATATTACCTTTTGGCGCTTTTGTGGAAATCTTGCCAGGCAAAGAAGGTTTGGTTCATGTTTCCCAAATATCCACCGATTATATCAGTCACCCCTCAGATAAATTAGAAATCGGCCAAAAAGTCAAAGTCAGGGTTAAGGAAATTGATGATATGGGGAGAATTAATTTATCAATGTTATTTGGTGAAGATGCTAAAAAGGCTCCCCAAAGACAAAATTCAAGACCACCAAGAAGAGATAATCGAGGTTATGACCGAAACCGATCTTCCCGCTTCAGAAAACGTTATTAAGCTCTTTATCTTATTTTTCAGCCGAGCCAAAGCTTGAGTCGTTTTCTTCGATGGTATCAACAACAGAGTTAAGGTGATCAAAACTAATAACAGCATAAACTTTGAGAGGGAGAAAAAATAGGTAGCTTAGCCAGCTGAGAACTGAAACAAAAAATAAAAATATACTGGGAAACCTTTTTATACCTTTTTTGACAAATACAATTTAAACTTCTTCAAATAAGGCCCGGCGGTATTTTTTATTTTTAGGATCATAGATAAAAATGCGGCCACATTTACAAGTAATTTTTTGGTTACCGTTCTTTATTTTTGTTTTAGCCGATTTTTTTAAAGGCATACCGCAGCCAACACATTGTCCTCGAGATAACAACCAAGCCTGAACCGGAGCAATAATATTTTTAAGCATTTCTCACCTCCTTCACCCGTCTAAATTTCTAGGCGATATTGCCTGAAATTTTGTTGGGTAAATTCATCGTATCAAGATATTCCTGTAAAATCAAGCAGGCAGCCACCGTGTGTTCATCAGTTTTTCTTTTTTTTAAAGCCTTACCGCCTTCAATCATTTTTTGCCTGGCATTAAAAGAAGTGAAATCTTCTGGTAAAAAATCTACCTTTAAGTTTGTTTTCTTCTCTAACTGGCGAGCAAAACCGATGACAGTGGCTTTTAATTTTCCTTCGGGAAGACCAATGACAATTTTTTCAAACTTATTTTGCTGGCAAATCAGAGCTATTTTATTAACTGCTTGTTTTAAACCCCTGTTGATTCTTATTGATTTCAAGGGTTCAGCCAATTGACCCTGACTGGTGGCCAAACCAATATTTCTTAAGCCAAAATCAAGAGATAAAATTTTCATCAGTATCTAACCAGGCGGGCAGTAATGATGCCTCTTTTGAGATAAGTTCCTGGCGGAACACAGGTAATTAAACTTAAGGTCTGTCGATCAAAACGTTGTTCCAGAACATTGATTTCTTCTGGTTTAACTTCTTGATAGGCAATGACCTCATAAATAAATTCAATACCATCAAAAGAAATGTAAATTTCATCCCCCTTTTCTAAGGTAGGGATTAGAGAAAAAATACTTTTATAGTCTTTGGGATTATAAAAAATCGGCAGGATGGAGTGGCCGAAAATAACGGTATTGCCGTATTCTCCCGGCAGGGCAGTTCCCGGGTATTGGACTAAAGTCTTTTTCACCTCCCGGCCTCCGATTTCTACAATGGCTTTGTCTATTTTAACCTCAGGAACACTGAGGGTATAGTGAGTAATTTTACTTGGTTTGATTTGAGGAAGTGGAGCCGTGGGAAACCAGTTATTGATCAGATTATAATCAAGCTCTTGATTATCAGTAGCAGTTCCTTTTGGGGTAAAAACTCCAGCCACTAAAGGGTTCATAAAACCTTGAGCCTCGGCCACAGCAATTTCAGAAATAGGAGCCAAAATTTTTTCCCTTGTTTTTTTGAGAACTAAGAATTTATAAGAAAACAGAGATTGAACCAAGACAGAAAGGAAAATCAGGCCGATACCAACCATAAAAAAAGGCGAAGCCTTTTTAAGTCTTAGAAGAAGGATTTTTTTATGCAGATAAAATTTTCCTTTGCCTGGCGGAATCTTAATGTAAGTATACAAAGACATTTTTATTCTTTTTGTTTGAGGACAAGGTTAATATTTTTACTTAGGCGGGGGAGCCTTTTAACCAGGCCAAAAAAATTGGGTTTAATTTGCATCTCTGCTTCAATAAAACTAGGCAGACTTTCTAAAAAGGCTTGGGTATCTTCCGGTTTGCGGCCTACAAGGTTTTTTATGACTTCTTCTTTGTCAATTTGGGGTAGTAGATAAACAGTGGTTAAACTTTCTATCTCTGCTTTTTCCTCTCCAAAAGAGATGGCTTGAGCTTCAATATTAATTTTATCTTCCTCAAGGACATAGTCTCCCTTTAATTCGTCTTGAATTAAATTAAGTAAAATATTTTTTAAATCGTTTTTACTAGCCAAAAGAGAGGTAAATTTAATTTTTAAATCTAAAGTTAGACTGTCTACCTCATCATCTAAGTCAGCGTTAAAGTTTTTAGTTAGTATTTCTGGTTGGAGTTTATGGCTGAGAATAATTTTATCTTCTTCTAATTCAGCCTCTAATTCCTGATTGGCTTTTTCCTCCAGTTTACTAGTCAGATTTTCTTGTAAACTATCTAAATCTTGGGAGGAAACTATTTTGACCTTTCGACTAGTGCCTCCAGAAAAGCCAGATTCAGTTTTAGCGCTGAATTGTTTTTCACTGTAATCTTTTAAACTAAAACTGGTGCCGCCACCCAGATTTGATTCAGGACCAATAGTGGTGGCTTTAGCCTTAACCGTTGTTTTACCATAGATAATTTTTTCTCCGTCTTCTGTTTCTTCAGAAGAGCTAGAAGCCACTACCACTTCTTCATCCAAAGTAAATTCCAGATCATCAGGACCAACCAAGATAGTTCCTTGAGGAAAGTTTTTTTCTACCTCAGTTTTGTTATAAAGAATGATTTCTCCATAGGCTTGGTCACCTACCAATTTTTCCCCTGTGGTTTCGGCATTTTTTTTATCTTCTAAAATAATATCTTTTTCTTCTATGGGAATGATTTGTTGTTCTATATCTAATTGGTCAACAGATTTATCAGCAATAATTTTTAGATTTTTTTCTATCAGTTTAGGCTCTAAGAAAAGAGTGACTTCAGCCTTGGGAAGATACCAAAAAAGAGCGGTTACCCCGGCGAGAGCAGTAGTGCCAAGAATCAAGATGAAGATTAAAACAAAACGTTTTTTGCCAGCCAGGGAAAAGAGTTTAAGATTGAGCTTTAACTTTTTTATTAAGGCAATGAATTTATTAACCAGGGCTTCTTTTTTAACAAAACTTTCGCTTTCTGTATCAGGGGGCTTTTCAGGTTCAGCAGTTTCTTCGGGGGCGTCTTTGGGGAATGCTTCTTCAGCTGATTTTTCTGAACCAATTTCTATTGCTGGTTCTTTTTTAATTTGAGTAATGTCTTGGTTCTGGACAAAGCCTAGGCTGGCGGCCAATGTTTCTTCGCCTTCTGGAGTTTCAATGGTTTTTTCCTCTTTTATTTCTTTTTCCTCCTTCGCCTCCCTGGTTTTTTCCTCTTTTACCTCTCTAATATCAAAGCCTAAAGATTTAGCCACTTCAGCTCCGCCAGCCAAAGCAATCGCCTCAATAGATTTTTCTTTTTCCAAACTTTCTACTTTAGGGAAATGTAAAAAAGAAAGTTTTTTTGACCACTCGAAAGAAACTAGTTGTTCTTGGTATTCTTCTAAATTGCCCCGACCGTTAAAAAGTATCATTCTCGCCGGCAGGTCTTCTTGCTTTTTAAAACGGGCCAAACCTTCTTGGACATCAGCGGCTAAATCTTGACTGCGGCCGACTCTTTCGGAAGCTAAAATTTTTCCTACCTTGACTAAACTAATTTCACTTTCAGCATCTTGGAGATTGATAAAAATAGCATTGACCGGTGTGCCTTCCTTATTTTTTAAAAAACTGACTAATGCTTCCAGGTTAACGACAAAACCCAAAGGCCTTAAGGCTAATTTCTGGCAGATAAATTTTAGAAATTCTTTTTTTTCTGGGAGAATTGCTTCTTTTTTAACCCATAAAGAGGGGAGACCGAAAATAATTCCCTCTGGCTCAGTTTCTATTGAATCACAGGCATCAGAGATGGAATTATCAATACTGGTGAGTAAACTTTCTTTAGTTTTTCCGTCCCAATCTTGAAGAGAGCCAATTTTAACCACTTCTGTTTGGCCAGACTTAACCGTCCAGAGAGCACTTTTAACTATTTCTTCGGAAATCTCTATGGCCAAAAAAAATTTTAGTTTTTCTTCTGGCTTATGGCCGAATTTGGAGATAATGTTTTTTAAGTTCATTCCAATAACCCATATATCCTGCGTTTACCCGCTCCGCAAGATTCTTCTTTTTTAATCTTAAACTTTCCTAGTTTTCCTGTAAAGTCTACATGGGGTCCACCGCAGAGTTCCAGGCTGAAAGATTGTTCCGAGCCGGGATCGGAAATGGAGTAGACTTTGACTTTGTCTGGGTATCTTTGACCAAAGAAAGCTAAAGCACCGAGGCTTTGCGCTTTTTTCAAAGACATGGTTTTGTAAGCAACTTTTAAGTTCTTTTTTATTTGCTGATTAACTAAATCCTCAACCTGTTTAATTTCTTTATCAGTCAGGGGTTGGGAATGAGTAAAATCAAACCTAAGCCTTTCTGAAGTGATGTTAGAACCAACCTGTCTTACATGATCACCCAAAATTTTTCTTAAAGAGGCATGCAAAAGATGAGTGGCTGTATGTAATTTGACTACTTGTTCTGATTGATCTTGAAGTCCGCCACTAAATTTTTGTTTCATACCTTTTCGAGAAATTTCTTGATGTTTTTCAAATTCTTTTTTAAATTCTTTTTGATCAAACAAATAACCTTTTTCTTTTAGTTGTTCTAAAGAAAGACCAAAACTAGAAGTTAACTTAAATGCCTGTTTTCCAGATAATTTTTTAGTCTTAAACATTTTTTCTGCCGCCTTAATGGTTTTGTCATATTTTTCTAGCTCTTTAAAAAGTTCTATTTCAACTGATTTTTTATTTTTTAATTCTTTATATTGGGAAGAATATTCTGAAGAACAAAAATCTATAGATTTTTTCCAAATATTTATTACTTCCCTTTTATTTGATTGAAGCAGAACATTTAATTGGTCATCAGCCCTCCTAACCAACCTTCTTAAAATATATTCTCTATCTTTATTGCCAGGATTTAAGCCTTCGGCCAGAAGAAAGGTTGCCGCCCGGCTATGGTCAAGAAATATCCTTATTCTTTTTTCTCTTCCTTCGGTTAACTTGCCTTTTATACCATTGATAACTTCACTTTTTAAGTTATAAAACAAATGAGTTTTGTAAGGATCGGGGGAATCAATTTTACCTTCGAGCCATTCAGTTAAAGCCACCACCCTTTCTAGACCCATACCTGTATCAACATTTTTTTGCTTTAAAGCTTCAAAACTTTCATCAGCCTTTTTGTTATATGCCATAAAAACATCATTCCAAATTTCAAAAAAACGGCCGCAGTCACAATTGGGATGACAAGAGGGTCCAAATTTTTTATCATGAGGTTGACCAGTATCATAAAACATTTCAGTAGATGGTCCACAGGGGCCAGTTTGACTAGCTGGTCCCCACCAATTATCTTTTTTGGGATAAGTGAAGATTCTTTGTCCTTCTTTAGCCTCAATTTTTACTTTTTTAAAAACTTCTTGCCAGATTTTAATTGACTCCGTATCTTTTGGGGCATCTTTATCTCCTCCAAAAACAGAAATATAAATTTTTTCAGGATCAAAACCCAACCATTTTTTGTCAGTTAAGAATTCAAAGGACCAGCTAATCGCTTTTTCTTTAAAATAATCACCTAAGCTCCAATTCCCCAGCATTTCAAAAAAAGTAAAATGAGTTAGATCACCGACTTCATTAATATCATCGGTCCTAAGACATTTTTGGACGGAACATAACCTTTTTCCTAATGGATGAGGTTTCCCCATAAGATAACGGACTAAAGGACTCATCCCTGCTGGAGTAAAAAGAATGGTCGGGTCATCCTCGGGTACAAGCGAAACAGAAGGAATTTCCTTATGCCCTTGACTAATAAAAAAATCAATAAATTTTTGTCTTAATTCATTTCCGGTCATTAAACAGATTTTAACAAAAGCAAGAGAGATTTAGAAGATAAGGTTATTTCCCCAAACTTTTACCTTTGCGGGTGAAGAATCTCTTTTTTTCTTTAGGTGAAGATTCATTTTTATTAGATTTTTTGCTTTCTTTTTTTTCTTCCTCTTCTGTTTCTTCTTCTCCGCCAGCTGGCGGATTTTCTTCTACTTCTTCAATAGGTTCTTCTTCAGTTGGCGGAGTTTCTTTTTCTTCTGGTTTAGATTTTGACCGCTTTATTTTGTTTCTAAAAAATTTAGAGATGGTTTCAAAAAAAGCAATTCCTTTTTTAAGTCCCATTAAAAAATCTGAAGCTTGTTCAATCGGCTCGGCGACTGATTCGGTAATCCGACCAGTATCAACTAAAATTTTATTCATTTTTTCCAAGATTTTCTTAAATTCTTGAAGAATTTTAAAAACTTGAAGGCCAATAATAAAAAGAAGAATGGTGAGGATAACAATAACAAAACTGATTAAAATTTGAATTGGATCAAAAAACATGGCAGGCCTTTACCCTTTAATTATCTAATGATCTAATTATCTTTGTCAACTAGCGTTATTTGGCGGTTAATAAGTGTTTCTTTATGATGCCGATTAATTGCCTTGACTTCAATATTATTCTCGCCGGGAATTAATTTGAGTTGATAGGAAAAATTGCCCTCTTCATCAATATTGATCAGTTGGTCATTGACATAAACACTCACCTCTGGCTTAGTTTTACCTTTAATTTCCAGCCATTCTTGTTTGACCGACCCATTTTCTGGAGGAGATTCTAATTTTAATCTAGGAAAAGTAAAAAAGTTTTTAATTTGCAGGCCTAAGTAGATAAAAAAGATGATTAATAAAGAACCGATGGTTAAAACCAAACTGGTTTTTGGTGTCCAAAAAAAACTTTGTTTTACTTTTTTGGGATCAACTTCCGGAGGAATAATATTAACTTTTTCTTTTTTTTTAAAATCGCGGCGGTAAATAGCTAGCAGTTCTGGATGACTCAGACCCAAAACTTGAGCATACTTTTGAATAAAGCCTTTAACAAAAGTGGCTGGTGGCAAAGAAGCAAAGTTATTTTTCTCCAAAGCCTTAAGGTTTTTAATCGGAATTTTGGTAATTTTATTAATTTCCTCTAAGGTCTTTTTTTGTTTCAGCCTGGCTTCTTTTAAAATTTGACCTACAGATTTCATGGGTTTTATCTTAGCAGATTCTCAAATAAAATCAAAAAAGGGAGAGAGGATATTATTCTAATTCGCTTTTAGAAAGAAATTCATCCGCGTTTTGGATTAAAACATCCCGAGGTTTAGAACCTTCGGCCGGGCTGACAATGCCGGCTGTTTCTAATTGATCTAAAATCCTGGCGGCTCGGGCATAACCAATAGATAAACGACGCTGAAGAAGGGAGGCTGAAGCCCGGTCATACTGACAAACGGTTCTAACTGCTTCGTCAAAAAGTTCGTCTTTTTCTTCTGCTCCCTCAGTGATGATGCCTTTGCCAGTAATTCTGGTTTTGAATTTAGAAGTTATTTCTTCCGTATAAATCGGGGGCAAACCCGAATCTTTTAAAAACTTAATTAAATTTCTAATTTCCTGATCAGAAACAAAAGTGCCCTGAATTCTGGTAGGCTTAGCCTGATCAGGCGGGATATAAAGCATATCTCCTCTACCTAAAAGCTTTTCTGCTCCGGGAGAGTCGATAATCACCCGGGAGTCAACCATGGAAGAAACATTGAAAGCAATCCGGCAGGGAATATTGGCCTTAATCAGACCGGTAATAACATCAACGCTTGGTCTTTGAGTAGAAACAATTAGATGAATACCGGTGGCTCGGGCCATTTGAGCAATTCGGGTGATGGTATCTTCTACCTCTGAAGGAGCAAAAAATATAATATCAGCTAGTTCATCAATAATAATGATAATGTAGGGAATCTCTTGGAAGCCAACAGAAGAGTTATAATCTTCAATATTACGAGCTCCTTTTTCGGAAAAAAGTCTATATCTTCTTTCCATTTCGGCAATCGCCCATTTTAAAGAAGAAACCACTTGTTCTGGTTCAATAATCACCGGAGCTAAAAGATGGGGAATGCCATTATATTGGGTTAGCTCTACTCTTTTAGGATCGACCAAGATCAGTTTTACTTCGTCCGGCCTGGTGCGGAAAAGCAGAGTGGCGATAATTGAATTAATAGAGACGCTTTTACCAGAACCAGTAGCCCCAGCAATTAAAACATGGGGCATACGGGCGATATTAGCCACAATCGGCGTTCCTGAAACATCTAAACCTAGGGCAACAGTTAGTTTTGATTTCGATTTTTTTATTTGTTCAGAATCAAGCATTTTCTTCAGCCCCACCACTTCTAGAGAACGATTAGGGATTTCCACGCCTACTAGGGAGCGGCCAGGAATGGGTGCCTCGATTCTAATCTGGCCGGTAGGAGCGGCTAAAGCTAAAGCTAAATCATTAGCTAAGGCAGTAACCTTGGAAAGTTTTGTGCCTAAAGCAATTTCTAAAGCATATTGGGTCACGGCCGGGCCGCAGTTAACTTCTACCACCCTAGCTTCAATGCCAAAACTTTCTAAAGTGTTTTCAATAACAGCCGCATTTTTCTTAAGATCGCCTCGGTCTGCTTTTTGGGAAATAGAATCGCTTAAAAGTGAGAGAGAGGGTGGTTGCCACTCTTTTATTACCTGACTGGAGATATTGCTGACTATTTGAGGAGACAAGGCACTTTTTTTGAGTCCAGCTGAGCCTTTTTTCAAAAGGGCTTCTTCTTGGGCTGAACTGACTTTTGGCTCCAAACCTTTAATCTTCATCCTTTCTTCTTGAGATAAAGATGAAAGTTGATCTCTGTTGCCCTTTAAAATCAAGGGGACATTTTGTTTAAAGAATTTGACTAGACTAGCAGCAAAAAGAACAATTTCTTCCAAAGAAGTTTCAAACAGGACCACAAAACCAACAAAACAAGACCCTAAAAGAATAATTATCGCTCCTAATCCAGAAATTAAACCAGCCAAGCCATGCCAAATTTGTAAACCCAACAGGCCAGATTTTCCTAAACCCATAAGAGAAAAGAACAATAACAGACTACCCACAAAAACACTGGGCCTGCTTAAGCGCCATTTGAGTTTGGTAAGTATTAAACCAGCAGAAAAAAATAAAAAAGGCAGCAGAAAAGAACCCCAACCGAAGAACCTCAAAAGCTGTTGGTTTAAAATAATGAGCAGCCTGCCCCGCTGAGCAAAAGAAAAAAGGATTAAGGCGCCGCCACTTAAAAGAATCGTGCTGGAAACAGTAGATAAAGTTTCTTTTTTTAAATTTAATTTGAGCTGTTTTCGAGTTCTTCTTCCTCTTCTCGCCATGTTTCTATTTTATTATAACCTCTCTTTTTAAGTCGAACCTAAGAACTTGATTTTCTTCAGGAAGGATAACTTCATGTTTTTGATAGCCCATTTGTTGGGCTAATTGCTGATAAGTTCTCATATAGCGAAAATCTCCGCCAATAGGTAAAAGATATTTAGGTTTAATCAGGGCAAAAAGCATTTTGATGTCTTCCGAAGTGCCATGACCGGAAACATAAAGATTTTCCTGGATTTCATAATAATGCACCTCAACCCCAATTTTAGTAAGATTGTCGATCATTTTATTGACGTTGGTAATCACTCCGGGCGGCGAAGGATCGGCAGAAAAAATAACCACATCACTTTCTTTTAATTTTAAAAGCTGATGTTTTCCTAAAGATAGCTTTTCTAAAGCTGAACCTGCCTGAGCATAACAACCGGCGGCGACCATGGTCAGTTTAGAAAAAGGATAATGTTTAAGTTTATTATCAGGGACGAAATATCTTTTAAATTCAGAAAAATAGCCTAAGTCCCTGGCAATATTGGCACTGTCTTTTATGGAGCGGCCTAAAAAAGTGACTTTACGGCCGACTTTTATAGAAGCGGAAATTGCTTGGCGAATTCTGGAAATATTAGAGGAAACAGTGGTGATTAAAACTAAGCCCTTAGCTTGGGCAATGATCTTTTCGAAATTCTGTTCAATTAAACTTTCTGATTCCGTATGGCCGGATTTAGTGCTGCCTAAACAATCCGAAAGCAGTAATAAAGGTTTTTTCTGGGCAGCCAGACTTGAAGCTTTTTGGATATCAAAGGGCTTTTCTTTGACTGGAGTCCAGTCAAATTTATAATCGGAAACATGGAAAATGTTGGTGTTGGCAATCTGGATAAAAAGACCTAAAGATTGAGGGACAGAATGATTAACATGGAAGGGAGTCAGTTTAAAAGAACCAAGATTGATTTTGTTATCTTTGTGAGAAATGATTCTGAAATCAACGTTTTTTGGTTTAAGGCCGTATTCTAAAAGCTTTTTTTTAATAAATTCCCGACTTAAACGGGAGCAAAAAACCGGCACTTTGATCTTTTCTAAAAAATGGGGCACCGCGCCATAATGATCAAAATGAGCATGACTGATAACTAAACCTCTGATTTTATCTTGATTGGTTAAGAGATAAGAAAAATCAGGAATTTCTAATTCCTGGTCAGGACCAGGTTCATCAGGAAAACCAATACCGCAATCAACGACCATAATGTCATGACCGTATTCATAGATAAACATATTTTTAGTGACGTTATTTACTCCTCCGCAAGGAATAATTTTTAAATCTTGTGTTGTCATAATTACTTTCTAATTTTTATCTACCAAGTAGGTAAAAATTGTTTAATATTTTCTGTATTAATATAAAAATGTTGACCTTTACCTTCAACGACTAAACGGGCAATTTTTCTAGTGACACTCTTAATACTTCTTTCTAAGCTTCTCATACCTGGGTCAAAACCCAAAGGTCTAATAATTTGAGGCCAAAGAGTATCTTCAATGGTGATATTTTCTTCTTTCAGACCAGAAGCTGTTAGGGCTTTAGGCAAAAGATATTTTTTGGCAATGACTATTTTTTCTTCGTCAGAATAAGAAGGCATTTGTAAAATTTCCATTCTATCCAAAACCGCAGTAGAGATATTAGTGGTATTATTACAAGTGGCGATAAACAGGACATCAGAAAGGTCAAAAGGATAGTCGATGTAATGGTCAGTAAAATGAGCATTTTGTTCTGGGTCTAAAAGTTCTACTAAAACACCCATAATATCAGATTGAGCATTTTGCGAAACGCGATCAACTTCATCTAGTAAAATAACCGGATTATTGCTTTGGGCTCGACGTAAGGCTTTAATTATTTGACCGGGTTCGTTATCAGGATGAAGTCGGCTTTGGCCGCGTAAATCCAAAGCTGAACCCATACCGCCGAAAGGAACTCTGACAAATTTTCTGGCGATGGCTTCAGCCATTGAGTAGCCAAAGGTAGTTTTTCCCGTTCCTACTAAGCCGACTAAACATAGAATCGGAGCATGGGAAACTTTTTTTTCACCCCTGGTGAGTTTTAAAGTCGCCATAAATTCTAAAATTTTATCTTTAACCTGTCGCATGCCGTAGTGATTTTTATCCATGATTTCTTTGGCTTTATTAAGATCTAAAATATCTTCAGTTTTTTTCTGCCAAGGTAAAGATAAAATCCAACTGATATAATGGCTGATTTTTTCATATTCTTCAGAATAACCGCCAAACTTGGCCGTTTTTTGCAATCGAACCACCATTTGTAAGGCTTTTTCTTTTAAGCCTTCGGGAATCAAGGCCGAAGAAACTTTTTCTTCCAACTGGTTAATTTCCTGGGAAAGTGAATCTTCTAGGGCAGTTTGAGACATATAATTATTTTACACTTTATTATTTTATCTGTAAAATGCTCATAAAGGCTTCTTGAGGGAGAGTGACCCGGCCAATTTGCTTCATTCTTTTCTTGCCTTTTTTTTGTTTTTTGAGCAACTTATCTTTTCTGGTTTGATCACCGCCATAAAGTTTGGCGGTGACATCTTTACGCAGAGCCCTTAAAGTTTCCCGGGCTATAATTCTTCCATTAAGACTGACTTGAATAGGAACTTCAAAAAGTTGTTGCGGAATGACTTCTTTTAGTTTCTGAGCCAGTTTTCTGGCTTTGTAGATGCCTTTGTTTTTTTCAGTGACGCTAGTCAGGGCTTTGACTTTTTCTCCGGCAATAATAACTTCAAGCTTGGCTGCTTTAAAATTTTTAAACCCAAGCAACTGATAATCAAGGCTGGCAAACCCAGAAGAGGCAGATTTTAACTGATCATAAAAACCCTCAATTAATTCAATTAAGGGCATTTCGTATTCTAGCTTAGTATAAGAACCATAATATTTTTGATCAATTAATTTGCCCCTATGATTTTGAAGAAGCTGGAAAAGATTGCCTAAAAACTCGCTAGGCGTAAAAATAGAGGCTTTAATCCATGGTTCTTTAATTTGATTAATTAAACTAAAATCAGGGAGTTCGCTGGCGTTTTGGATTAGTTGTAGAGAATTATCTTTAGTGATAATTTGATATTCAACACTAGGGCTAGTGATGATAATATCTAAATTGAAATCTCTTTCTAGACGTTCTTGGATAATCAAAGCATGGAAGACTCCCAAAAATCCCATGCGGAAGCCTTTACCTAAGGCGGCTGAACCAGCTAGGGAAAAAGTCATAGCTACATCATTTAACTTTAATTGTTTAATCGCTTGTTCTAGTTCAGGAAAATCTTTATTTTCCACCGGATAAAAATCAAAAAATACTACCGGTTTTGGTTGTTGATACCCTGCTAAAGGCTTGAGTTTTGAGTTTTGCCGTGCGTCGCCAAAGACTATGCCGGCGGCGCGAGTTTTGAGTTTTGAGCTTGTAATCGTGTCTCCTACTTGGCATAAGTTGATGTCTTTTAAACCGGTAGCTATATAACCAATCTCACCAGTCTTCAGTTGGTCTGTTTTTTCCATCTTCGGAGTCAAATAGCCAATTTCCAATGGTTCAAATTCTTTTCCCGTAGCTAAAAATTTTAATTTACCTGAAGCCAAATGGCCATCAACAATTTTTAGATAAACCACAATCCCTTTATAAGGATGATAAAAGGAGTCAAAAACCAGGCCTCTCAGGGGTTGGTCGGGATTTCCTTTTGGAGAAGGGATTTTTTCTACCACGGTTTCTAAAACCTGGGTGACATTTTTTCCTGTTTTAGCGGAGACGTAGATTATTTCATCAGGCTTAAAATTAAGATTGATACACAGGTCAACCCCTACTTTTTCTGGCTGAGCATTTTGCAGATCAATTTTATTAATGACGGGAATAATTTTTAAATCTAGTTTTTTAGCTAACTGAAAATGGGCCAAAGTTTGAGCCTGAATTCCCTGAGCGGCATCGACTAATAAGATTACTCCTTCACAACAGGCGAGAGAGCGAGAAACTTCATAGCTAAAATCAATGTGCCCCGGAGTATCGATTAAATTTAGAATATATCCGCCAGCTGGCGGATTAGAATTAAGAATTTTGTTTTTTGTTTGGTATTGCATCCGTACTGGGGCTAATTTTATGGTGACGCCTCTTTCCTGGGAAATTGGATGAGAGTCTAAAAACCTTTGATGCATTAAGCGTTTTTCCACGCTTTTTGTTATTTCCAAAAACCGGTCAGTCAAAGTAGTTTTGCCGTGGTCAATATGGGCAACAATAGAGAAGTTACGGATGAAATTCAGCTGATTCATCAGTGGCCCCCACTGGTTCTAAACTTTGACCCCGAAGCATTTTTTGCAAGATTTCCACTTTTTCTAATAATTTAGTAAAGGAGTTTAAAGTTTTGATTTTAAAAATCCAACTTAACAACAGATAAAAACAAAAGCCAAAAAAAGTGCTTACTCCGGTTAAAAGCAAGAGACCAGAAACACGGGTAGTGTCAAAAACAACTTGGTCAAGAGTTTTCATCGGTAAATAAAGAGCAAAGGCGGTAATAAAAGAAACTGTAAAAATTTTAATTATGGGATAGAGTAACTCTTGGCGTTTAAATTGATTGACTTTTTTGTCTAAATAAAATAGGAGTAACACGGCATTAACGATATTGGCAACGGAAGTGGCAAAAGCAAGACCCCAAACAGGAACTTTAAGAATTAAAACAAAATAGATACTGATCAAAACATTGATAAAAACACTGATGGCGCCAATAATCACTGGAGTTTTTGAATCGTGCAGAGAGTAAAAAGCCCGAGCCAAAAGGTGGACTAAAGATTGGGCAAACAAAGAAATACTGAAGAAAGCCAAGACCAGACTAGTTAAAACTGTGGCTTCCCAATCAAAACGAGCCGCTCCAAAAACTAGTCTAACAATAGGGACTCTTAAAATGATTAATAAAACTGAGCAAGGTAAAACTAAAAAAAGGATTTGGTGAAAACAACTAATAAATGTTTTTTTAAAGGCAGAAAGATCTTTTTGGGTAGCTTCTTCAGTGAGGGTGGGTAGGGCCGCTTGAGCAATAGTAGCCCCAAATAAACCCACAGGTAAGAGTTGAAGATGTTGGGCGAAATTAAAATAAATTAAGGAACTGGTGGAAATAAGCGAGGCTAAAATAATGTCAACCGTATAGTCAATTTGGGCAACGGCTAAACCAATAGTTCTCGGTAACATCAGGCTGCCGATTTTTTTTACATAAGGATTCTTGAAATCAAAAGTCGGCCGATAGCGCAAACGCAAACTTTTAGCTAAAGGAAGCTGGATTAAGAAATGCAGCAAAGTGCCTAGAACTACTCCCCAGGTAGGCCCATAGATACCCAAAGTAGGACTTAAAAAAACAATTCCCAGAATAATACCAACATTATACAAAACCGGTGCCAGCGCCGGAATAAGAAATCTTTTGAAAGACTGAAGGATCCCGGTGAGAAAGCTGGAAAGAATAAAAAAGAATTGAGAAATAAGCATAATTCTGGTTAACTTAACCATTAAAAGAAGTTCCTCTTGGTTAAAACCCGGAGCAATGAAGGCTGATAAAGGACGGGCAAAGATGAAGATTAAAAAAGCAGAGACGATAAAAATCAAGAGACCAATATTTAGTATTGAAGAAGCAACTTCCCAGGCAGTTTGTTTTTCTCCCTGAGAAATAAGTGAGGTGATGACCGGAATAAAGGCGGTCGCTAAAGCGCCCATCACTAAAAGCTGAAAAATCATATCCGGCAGTCTGAAGGCGGCAAAATAAACACCCAAAGAAGAAGAAGAACCAAAATAAGTAGCCAAAAGTCTGTCACGGAAAAGACCCAGCAAACGGGAGGCAGCCACATTAATCATAATAATCATGGCAGCAGAAAGGATATTAGTCTGCTTGCTTAAAAGAAATAAAGTACTGTTTTTAAAAAAATTGTTTTTTCTTATCACCAAAAAGATTATAACATAGGAGCGGCTTGTGTTTTAAAGAGGAAAAAGATAAAATAATCTCAAATCTCAAAACTGAACCTTAAATCTTTTATTAGATTTTACATATAGTTTTGATATTTGACATTTGAGTTTTGAGATTAACGACTGGAAGGAGTGTTTATGCCTGTTACTAAATCAGCTTTAAAAGCCTTAAGAAAAGATAAGCGAAGAGCAAGGGTTAACCAACCCATTATTTCTGCTTATAAAAAGGCGATTAAAAAATTCCGCCAAAATACTAGTAAGAAAAATTTACAGCAAGCTTATTCTTTTTTAGACACGGCGGTAAAGAGAAAAGTGATTCATAAGAACAAAGCTTCTCGTTTAAAATCTAGGTTAACAAAATTATTAATTAAATAATCTTATTATTGTGGCTGCCCAAAAAAAAAACGTTAACTTCCTACGAAAAGACGAATTAGGAAAAGGCCTGTGGGGAAAATTCTTAAGATGGGCCTTAACTTTTGGCCGCTATATTGTTGTTTTTACAGAATTGATTGTTATTCTCGCTTTTATTTCCCGTTTTAAACTTGATTTAGATTTGGCTCGGATAAATGAAGAAATTGAGAGAAAAAAAACCGTGGTGGCTTCTTTTAAGGATCTAGAGAAAGAAATGAGATTTCTTCAGCAAAGACTTAAGGTAATTAAAAATGTTGATCAGATGGCTGGCCGAACTCCTTTTGTGCTTAATGAACTTAGTCAGCTAGTGCCTTTGGATGTTTTTCTATCTCAATTAGAAATTGAGGAGAATTCAGTTTTTTTAACCGGCACCAGTTTATCTAACAGTGGCTTGGCTACTTTTATCAGCAAACTTGAAGACAGTCAAAAATTTACTAAAGTGGATTTTGGTAAAGTTGCTTCTCAGGGAGAGAAAGAACCTGGTCTAGATTTTGAAATACAACTAGACTTTATTTATGAAAGTAAACTAGATGAGAATTAATTCCCAAAAAATATACAAGCAATACCGCTATTATTTTTTAAAATCGAGAAGATTTTATGAAAAGCCAAAAGTAAAGGCTTCTGGCGACCTGCTTTTTAGCTTGATGATAATTTCTTTTTTCACTTTTTTTGCCATTCGTCCAACTTTAACAACGATATTTAAGTTAATGAAAGAATTAGAGGACAAAAAAGAAATCAACCAAAAACTAGACCAAAAAATCGCCGATCTTAATAAAGCCCAAATGACCTATGGTAAAGTGGTTAATGATTTACCCTTAGTGGAAGCGGCTTTACCAGAAAAAGTGGCTTTTGAAGCCCTGACCAGTAGAATTAATTATTTAAGTTTTATTCACCAGCTTAAGTTGGTTTTAGCTTCTTTTGATGATTTTGATTTACTTACTTCAGGAGAAGAGGAAACAGAAAAAGAATATTGGGGAGCGGGAGTTTTGAACTTTAAACTTTCCCTAACAGGAAGTTATTTAAACATCAAAAATTTCTTAAAAGACTTGGAGGTAATTGACCGAATGGTAGTCATTGACTCAACCGTATTTTTTAATGAAAAAAGAGGAGAAATTCAGATCGATATTGAAGGGAAATCTTTTTGGTTGGCGGAAACATTTAGTTTAAAAGAAAAAGAAGAACTATGAGGAGAAATAATAAAAAGAGAACTAAAATTTCATTTTTAGTCATTCTTACTGTTTTTACTGTTTTTACCTGGCTTTTTTTAGATATCTTTCGGGCCTTAACTAGGAGTTCTGTGGCTCCGGTTTTAGAAGAGGAAATTAAACCTTTAGACCCAGACCTGGACAAGAAAATTTTAGACTCTTTGCGGCAAAGAAAGGAAATAGAAGCACAAGACTTGGAGAGTATACCAGAAATAACAGAATTTGAAATAGAAACAGAAGTTAGAGGTGGTAGTCCTTCAGCGGCTACGGCATCAGCTAGGTAAATAACTAAAATGAAAATTTTTAAGAGAAAAATACCCACCATTTTTGGTTTATTAATTCTTTTGTTAGGCGTGGGTGGAGTAGTCTTTTTAACTCAAAAAGATTTTTTAAAAAGCGAAAAAAAACTTTCTTCCCAGAATATCCCAGAAAAAATCATTGTCAGCAATGTTTCTGAAAAACAATTTACCGTTTCTTGGGTGACTCAAGAAGCCACCAGTGGTTTCATTAAATACGGCCTGGAGCAAACAATGTTGGAGAACGTAGTTCTAGATGACCGCGACCAAAGGAGTGGAGAAAGAGGTAAATTTAAAACACACTTTGTGACTTTAAAAGATCTTCAGCCAGAAAAAACCTATTATTTCAAGATTGGTTCAGGATTAGAGGCAGAAGAGAACGTTTACGATAACAACGGCCAGCCCTACAGCATTATTGCTGGACCAGTTCTAACCACTTCTCAAGAAACTAGGATTTTGAGCGGTAGGATTTTAACTGAGGATGACAAACCGGCTCTAGAAACCATCGTTTATTTAGCGGCAGCTAATATGGCTCCTTTGTCAACCCTGACTGACAACAGCGGCCGCTGGGCCATATTTTTAAATAAAGCCAGAACCAAAGACTTGACTGAATATACTGTTTTTGACGTCGAAGCCAGTATTTTAAAAATCGAGGCTCTAAACGGAGAAAAAGACTTAGAAGCTGTCATACTGACCAAAAATGCTTTTCCAGCCATTCCCGACCTAGTTTTAGGTCATGAGCCTTATGATTTCCGGCGGGAAGAGATGCCTTACCAAGAAATACAAGAGGCGACTGAGTCTGGTTTGATTACCATTGAAAATCCAAGTTATAGCGGCGAGAGTCTTAACACTTTAAAGCCTGAATTTTTTGGTCAAGGACCAGTGGGGGCAGTTTTAGAAATTAAGTTGGAATCAGAACCTTATATGACCGAAGTGGAGGTAAATGACAAGGGTAGTTGGAATTTTACTCCTCCTTTTGAGCTGGAACCAGGAACACATAAAGTTTCGGTGACTTATATTGATACCGGAGGAGAATTAGAAACAATTAGTAGAAATTTCATTATTTTGGCAGCCGGAGAAAGTGAATTACCCGCAATCACCGCCACTCCTTCAGGAGATTTAGCCAGCCCTAGCCCTCTTTCATTACCCTCTGCGCTTCCCAGTCCGAGTCTTGTGGCTGCTTCGAGTCCATTACCCAGTCCTTCTTCTGCAGAACCAGCAAGGGTAACTCAACCTACTACCGGAGGACAAATGCCGATTACCGGCACCAATTTGCCCACGGTTTTGCTTTTGTTAGTAGGAATCATTCTGGTTTTGATTGGTTTTAGAAAAGTATTCTGATTTTTAATCTTGACAATCATTATAAAAGAAGGTGATAATGATTTAAGGTCAAAATGGCTGATGTAGCTAATATGGTACCACCATCATTAAGTCAGTCCCAGAAGGCGACTGAACCGCCAGAACCAGCCTGGATGGGAAAAGATGAAAAAGTGGAGGATTTAAAAGTTTATCAACCCTCCGGTCCAGCTGGAAGAGGGAACAAAAAATTGTTAGGTCTTTTAGGAATTGTTCTTGCGGTTGTTTCTTTCACGGGCTTGACTTTTCTAGGATTAAGATTCTTCAATTTAAATAAAAAAGAAACAGATGAATTAAAGCAGGCTTCCCAACAAACTTTGTCAGAAGGGTTAATTCCTCCGGCAGAGAGGGATCTTCAACTTGGTCCAGGAGAGAAAAAAGAAGTAACGGATTGGAGAGAATTAACTTCACCGCTGGAAATTGAGAATAGAGAGATTGCTTCCCAGGTGCTAGACTGGCTGGATGAACAAAGAGATTCAAGGGGAATTTATATTCTTGGTTATCGATGTATTTCGGGTGAAGGTTGTGCTCAACAAGATGCAGATAATAGAGCCGGTCTTGCTGCTATTTGGGGACGCTTTAAATACTATCAGCAGCTGGCCGACCCCAATGATTTGGCTATCATTGAAAAAGACCTTTCTTTGTATACCGACGCCAAGACGGTAAGCGTGATCCAGAATAATTTTTGGAACTGCAAATTGATGTATGAAATGTGGCGAAGCGGCCTTTTCTCTTCAGAACAAAAAGATAAAATCAAAAAGATTTGTGACCAAGGTTCTTATTATCCTCCTGACTTAGAAGAGATAGATGAAAAAATAAAATCGGGACAAGGAGAAATAGTTGACTTTAATCAGTTACTTCAGAACAAAGCTGAAGCATCATTGACTCCCTTTAAACGTTCATCTCAGGGAATAAAATTGATCGAATATGCTGCTTATGCTTCGGATTTTGCGGCCAAATATCTTTGGCAAAAAAACGAAGCAGATTTGTTAAGAGCTCAAATTTATTTTGACAAAGGAGTAAATTTGTTGGTTCAGGAACCGGTAGATTCTTATTTGGAAGGTAAATGCGTTTTAGGCATAGCCGCTTTGGATATTTATCAAGCCGCTAACAATTCTGCTTATCTTGTTTTTGCTAAATTACTTTTAGAAAAAGAAAAAGTTCAAGATTTTTGCTTGGCTTCCTCAGAAGAAGCTGGTTATTGTTCAGAATCCTTATTTGAACAAAGCACTTGCGGGCTTTTTACTGCTCAGTTGGCAGATTTAAGCGGAGAAACGCAATATAGAGAGTTGAAAGATAGCTTTATTAACCAGAGCAAGAGTAACCTTTTTAACCTACCTGAGTACAGCGATGGCGGAGAAGGTAAAGGAGCCTTTTTCTCAAAAATAAAATTATCAGACAAGCAGACATTGTTTTATAAAGCGATAAGAGAAAATGGTTTATTTGTTGGTCTTTTAATGATGTAATAAGAATGGAAAACAAAAAACTTTTATTAATCGGTTTTATTATTGCTTTTTCTCTTTTTTTAAGTCTAGTTATTTTTTTTGTTTCTAAAAAATATGCACCTCGCTTAGCTGAGACATTTCAACAAGAGACTATCTATTGTAAAGAAAATGGGGAAAATTGTTCTACTCATTCTGTTTGTTGTTCGGAAAATTGCGCTGGTGGAGTTTGCCGAGAACCAGGAAGTCCAGGCAGTTGCCCCTCAGGTACTCGATGTGATCATCTTGGGTGCAGCCATGTTTGTACCGAGAGCGATGATTGTCCTGGAGAGGGTAGTTGCACTTTTTCTTATTGTATTTGTTATGCTGATAATAAAACTTGTGGGCCCTATTGCGATGCCCATTGTCCTCCTGGTTGTGAACCTGCGCCTGGCGGCGGAACTTGTACTGTAACTTGCCAGCCTTGTAACAATGCCTTCCCCTGTATTTGTCCATCTCCCTCACCCAGTCCCAGTCCATCATATAGTCCTAAACCATCACCCAGTCCCAGCCCCTCACCCAGTCCCAGCCCATCACCGAGCCCCTCACCCAGTCCCAGTCCGCCAACGTATGGGTTAATTTGTACTGATCTTACCAGAGATCCAATAGGTGAGTTAAATATTGGCAATACGGTGGTTTTTAGCTGTAGTTATAGTGCCACCAATGTGGAACTTCACCATTACGATTATCGTCTTAGGATTGATAATGGTCAATGGCAGCCTCTACCTGAGTGGCAGAATTTAACTGGTAATACACCAACTTATACCATTGAGCAAGCCGGGACTTACACGGTTCAGTGTCGGGTTTGTTCAACTGAAGGCGAGGCTCATTGTACTGATTGGGGTCAGACAGGAGGTTGGAGTCAATAAAAATGGAACAGAAAAAATTAGTCACAATTATTGTAATAAATTTAATCCTCATTCTAGCTTTAATTGGGATAGGAGTGATGGTTTATTTAAAAAGTTCTGTTAAAAAAGAAGAGTTGATACAAACAGGTCCAGAAACTCCAGAAGTTAAAGAACCGGAGGTTTATCAGCAAGAACCAGAGTTTCCTTGTGAAATATCGTTTGTAGTTCCCAGTCCATCACCCAGTCCTTCACCCAGCCCATCACCCAGCCCTTCTCCGAGTCCCAGTCCATCTCCCTCACCCAGTCCAAGCCCCTCGCCGAGTCCCACTCCTCCACCTCAAAATTTGATTTGTGTTGATTTAACCAAAAACATAACTCAGTTAAAAATAGGAGACAGAGTAAGGTTTAGCTGTATTCATTTTGCGGAAAATGTGGATTTTAATCATTACGATTATCGTCTTAGGGTTAATAACGGTCAATGGCAGTATCCACCTGAATGGCAGAATTTAGTTGGTAATACACCCATTTATACCATTAATCAAGCTGGACCCTACACGGTTCAGTGTCGGGTTTGTTCAACTGAAGGCGAGGCTCATTGTACTGATTGGGGTCAGACAGGAGGTTGGAGTCCTTAAAAAATGGAAAGAAAGAAACTTATAACCATCATTATTTTAATCGCCACTTTGGTATTAGCTTTAATCGCTGGGATTACTTTTTTTAACCTTTATCTTAAAAAAGAAAAACCAGTGGAAGAAATAGAAAAGGAAGCAGAGGTTTATCAGCAAGAACCAGAGCTTCCCTGCGAGTTGACTTTTACAGTGGAAGTGAGTCCTAGCCCATCACCCAGCCAGAGTCCCTATCCTTCAGAGAGTCCTAAACCATCACCCAGCCAGAGTCCCTATCCTTCAGAGAGTCCTAAACCATCACCCAGCCAGAGTCCCTATCCTTCAGAGAGTCCTAAACCATCACCCAGCCCGTCACCTAGCCCTAAACCGTCTCCTTCACCCTCACCGAGTCCAAGTCCGTATCCCTCACCGAGTCCAAGTCCGTATCCCTCACCGAGTCCAAGTCCGTATCCTTCACCCAGTCCGAGTCCGTATTATGCCTATGTTCCATCACCTAGCCCATCGCCTAGAGAAATAGCTTATATTCCGCCGTCACCTCAGCCAGGATTTGTGACTATTATATCTAGTCCAGCCCCAGGCCAGCCTGTTCCTCAAGTAATTCAACCTTCTCCGGTGACAATCGCACAAGTGCCGCCACAAGAATTACCGAGCGCAGGGACTTCTTTGCCAACCATTCTTTTAGCTTTGGCAGGGATTCTTTTAGTGGTTTTAGGCTTGGTTCTTTGAGAGTCTATTCCACACGGGTTTGAAGCAAATTTTTTATCTCCAGAAAGGCAACCAAAACCAGAATTTAAGTAAAGTTGTAGGGAGAAGAATGCCGGTATTGAGGGGATAAAAAAAGAAGAAGATAGCAATAGTAAGTAGTAAGTAGTAAGTAGTAAGTAGGGAGCCCTTGATTTTCCAGTTCCAGATTCTAAATTCTAAGTGCTGAATTCTGTTCAGTGTCCAGGCGATTAAGATAAATAAAAATGGCAGGGCTGGCAAATAATGATGGAGGAACATAATCCGGGGAGAAAAAAGCCAAGGTAGCCAAAAAGCAAAATAACAAAAGAGAATAAAACTTAATTTAAAGCTTTTTTGTTTAAGTTCTTTAATTACCTGCCAGATCACTGAGGGTAAAATCAAAACTCCTGTCCACCAAAGCCAAGGATTACCTAAATTATAAATATTGGCGATTTTATTTTTCTCATATCTGACCCAAAACCAGACTGGTTTTAGCATCAAGGGCCAGCTGATAGCTGGAGACTGATAGTTATGGGTGGCTTCAAGATTAGTATGATACCACCACATTTGTTTTTGGAGTTCGATGAATTGATTCCAAGTGTGGCCATAAGTGAAAAAAGGAAGATAAGAAAGAAGATAGATAAGAAAAGGAGTTAGTAAGTAGTAAGTAGTAAGTAAGGGCACTAGTTTTATTACACCTTTGAGGGGGTGAATTTTTTTCATCTCAGAGGTGAATTTTAAGAATAAAATCACGCCAATGACTGGATAAAGATAAAGTCCTGTCCATTTAGTGGCAAGCGAAAGACCTAAAGAAATTCCTGAATAAAAACATTTTTCTTTTAAGCTTAAATAAATAGTTAAGAGCAAGAAGAAAAGAAAGTAAATATCAGTCATTCCCACCCGGCTCATAGTAAGGTTTAAACCGTCAAAACAAACAAAAAAAGCCGCCATTAAGGCCACATTCTCTTTTTTGAAAATTTGCTTAGCGATTAAATAGGTGAGATAAACTGTAGCCACGCCAAAAAAAACCGCCGGCAAGCGAAAACTAAACTGACTTTGACCAAAAATTAAAGTGCTTAGGGCCATAATTTCTTTAGCCAAGTGAGGGTGAGTCCACTCATAGGCAAAACCTTCGGGCGGGGTGTTCCACCATTCCCAAGCTTGAATATTATCCTTGGCCATTTCTTGGGCGGTAAAACCATGATAAACTTCGTCAAAAATATAAGCCTGAGGGTACCAGAGACGCCAGAATCTGACTAGGAAGGCCGCAGTTAAAATGAGGATTAAATAAATTGTCTTTTTTTTCACTTTTTTTGGCCAAAGGCCAATCGTCCTCTGGACGACTTTCCTTATTTCTCCAATCTCTATTTTTCTAAGATAGAATATCAGTAAAGATACAAAAGAAGCAAGAGTTATTAAACTGATAACTAATGGTTGAAGAGTCAAATTATTTATTTTTCCCAAAATAGGAATTTTAGCAAAATCTGGATAATAGGAGTGATAAATATAAAAAAGGTTTAGAAAATGAAGGATTGCCAGCATAACAAAATTAGTTATTAAAAACAAAGATTTTAAAGAAATGCCTGCTGTTAGTAAAAAAGGGAAAACGGGCAATAGATAACGTTCGTGGATTCTGGTAGGAAATAAAAAAAAGCTAAAAAGGGATAGGCCAGCCGTTAGGTAATAATAGTTTTTTTTAAGCCTTCTTTTAAGACAAAAAGGAATAAGAATGATTGTTTGGGAGAATATATAAATTAGTAAGCCCCAGTGATATTTAGACAAACCCCAAAAAAAATCAGCATCATTTTGCCAATTGCCAAAAAGCCGCCAGAAATTAAAAGCACCGGCCGTAGTGACGCTATAATCTTGAGACATTTGCCCAATGAGTTGAGGCAGGCCGAAAACAGGATTATGAGGAAAAAAGGGCCAAGAGAGGAATAAACTGATTGAGATAAAAAGAGAACCAAACTTAACTACCTCTTTCAACTTGTAATTTTTAATTAAAATAATGATCATTATGGGCAAAATAAAAAGAGCCTGAGGTTTAATCAGAAAAGCAAAAGCCAGAGTTAAAGAAGAAAAAACAGGTTTTCTTCTTTCCAATAATAGATAAAAAGAAATTAAAATAAGCAAACTGAGCAAAGAATCTATTTGTCCCCAAACGCTGGAATTAAAAATAAGGGCCGGATTAAAAAGATAAAAAATCAACCCCAACCAAGCCCACCTGAGCGATTTTTTCAGGGTGATTTTATAAATTAGAATGGCGGTTAAAATATCGGCTAAATTAGCGGGGAATTTGAATAATTGCAAAAGGATGTTTTGAGAGGATAGATTGAAAATTTTTTTAATTTGTCCCAGGAGCCACAAAACGTAAAGATAACCTGGGGTATAATGAGTCCAAATCTTAGGGTCATAGAACTTGTTAAAACCTAAATTGATTAACCTGTCAGCCCAGGCATACCAAGCGGAAACATCAACGCGAAAGCCAGGAGAAAAAGAAAGAAAGAATCTAAGTAAGGCAGCAATAAAAATTACTAGAAAAAATTTAGTTTTATTTCTCATAGATTTTCTAATTTTTCTATATCTTCTTGAGTAATCTCAAATATTAACCAGGTATAGCCAATATTGTCAATGGGTTCTTTCTTTAATTGCCTTAACCACTGGTAATCATCGTAATTAAACAAGTTAAAAGAGTTAACACTGATCAATATTTTACCGACTACTGGTTTTTTAGGATCCTCAATGATATTTTCTTTATTCTTTTCTTTAAATCTTGCCAATAAAGTCCAATTTTGTCCCCAATCAAGATTAGAATCAGCATAATATTTATAAGCATTTTTTGGCCCACCGACGAATTCATTAACATAGGCTAAGTAATGAGGATGAATTTTAAGCGTTCCTAAAACATACCAGGTGATTAATGAACCCAAGAGAAACCAATAAAAATTGTTAACCTTTTTATTGCTAAATTTTAAATTGGCCAAGGGAGAAGTCAAAACAAAGAGTAAAGGGAAAATCATTAAAATATAACGAAAGCCAATAATTAATTTATTAAAAAAGGAAAAATAGATAAAGAAAAAAAGAGAGGCAAAAAGGAGATAGAATTCAAAAGCACCGATTTTTAATTTTTTCTTCAAAGCAAAAAAAAGAGTTAAACAAAGAAAGATTAAAAATGGAATAGGAACTTTGATTAAAAAACTCAAAGGAAAAAAATACCAGAAGCCCCAAGAAACCCTTTGACCCCAGAAAAATTGCCAAAAATATTCTCTTTGCGATTCAAAAAGCTGATAATCAACCCCAGTTAAATAAATTCCAGGAAAAACTTTCATGACTTTGTTAGTAATTCTGTTTTTAGCCAATCCCTGAAAGGTCTTGGTTTTAAGTTCCTGGGGCAAACTGGATGAGCTGATAAAGCCATAACCGAGATTGACCATAAAAATTGCCACGAAATAAATAACTAATAAACCAACAATTTTTCTATAATTTGTTTTTTTATTTTTTACGATTTGCCATATCAGATAAACGCCAAAAAAGAAAAGAGATAAAGGAAAAAGCATCAAACCATTGTACTTAGTCAGCAAAGCAAGGCCTAAAATAATTCCCGTTGAAACAGCTTTTGGGCCTATTTTTTTCTCGGCTATCAGGAATTTATAAAATAGGATTAAAAAAAGAAAAATAAACATCGTTAAGGTCAAATCAGGAGTAATCAGCCTGCCATGGGCCAAAATATTAGGATCAAAACAAAAAAGGGCTAAGGCAAAAAGACCGGCTCTTTTGCCATAAAGTCTACTGGCTTTGGCAAAAATCATTAAAGCTAAAGCAACCAGAATGGGCATCATCATTAATCTGGCATAGAATAATTTATTATTTCCAAGCGGAAATAAACTGAATAAGCCATGATAATAAAAAGTTAAAGGAGGATGAAAGCGGAGGACATAATGGTCCCAGTTAAAATTTCTCACTAAATGTTCGCCACTGTCAAGGTAATTACCTTCATCTATGGTAAAACTTTTTACTTTCAGACTGGTAATGGCTAAAGTTAGTAAAATTATGATAAGAAAGAATGCTATAATTTGAGGGAGTATTGAATGATGAGCCAACAAAAATTTCTTAGTAGCATCTCTGAGCATAGGAATATTATACTTTATAGTCTTTTAGTTTTCTTTATTCTTTTGTTTTTTTATCTTAAGACATTGTTGCCCGGGCTTGGCTTTTGGGACACCGGAGAATTTCAGACAATTGCTTATACCTTAGACATTGCTCATCCAACCGGATACCCAACTTATATTCTTTTAGGTAAAGCATTTATTTATTTTTGTCCGATTAAATCCGTCGCTTGGCGGATGAACTTTCTTTCTAGTTTATTAGTGGCTTCAAGTTGTTTATTTTTAACCTTTATTTTATATATCTTTAGTAAAAATTATTTTTTATCTGTTTTTGGCGGATTAATTTTTGGCTTCAATAAAATCGTTTGGGAAATCGCTTTGAGAGCCGACCCTCATAGTCTTCATCTTTTTTTTACTTCTATTTTTTTATTGCTACTGCTGCAAATAATAGTTAAGAAAAAAAACAAATTATTTTTGGTGGCGGCATTTCTTTTAGGCCTTGCTTTAGGAAATCATCTTCTTTCATTGTTCTTTCTGCCGCTCTTTTTTTCAACTTTTGCTTTTCAGGCCAGAAAAAGACATTTATGGCGATTAGTTGGTTATAGTTTACTTTTTTTTACTTTAGGATTATCTGTTTATTTATTGTTGCCAATTACGGCTGTCAAAAAACCACCCTTGACGGTCGATTACAGTCTGGCTGATTGGAGCGGATTGATAAGACATATCATCGGGAAGGACTTCCAAGGATTAATGAAAAATTGGACCAAAGAGAGTTTTTATCAATCTCTTCTTTATTACCTCGAGATCAGTAAGACTTTGATTCCTTTTTACGGCTTAATAATAGTTTTAATAGGAATGATTTCAGCTTTTAAAACCCAGATTAAATTTAACCTTTTGCTTTTATGGCTTTTTTGTCTTACGCTTGGCTTTGGTTTAAGATATCAAAATGCCGCCCTGGACAGATATTTTATTCCCTCACTATTTATAATCACTATTTGGTTAATTAATGGCCTGTGTTTTCTTAAATTTATTTTTTCGCATTTTTTAGAGAAGATCCGATTAAGGTTTTTCCTTTTCCCAGCTTATTTACTGATGATTTTTCTTTTCTTTATATTTCTTTTATCTAAAGTAAAATTAAATTATAAAAAGGTCGACCAAAGCAACAATAATTCTGCCTCCATTTTTGCCCAGACAACTTTTAATAATATTGATCAAAATGGAGTCATAATTTCTTGGTGGAGCTATTCCACCCCTTTATGGTATTTACAAAAAGTGGAGGGGATAAGAAAAGACATAAAAATCTTTAATTTAAGTCACCATCAATGGGAGCCGAAAATCAATCAGGAGATTAACAACAGACCCGTTTATTTAATTGAAAAAATAGATCTTAAAGACCCTAACTTCCAATTAAAACAAGTAGGAAATATTTATCAAGTCATTAAAACCAATGGGGATTAATAAAAAGAACATATTTATATCAATTTTGCTTTTTATTTTTGTTTTTTCTGTTTATAAAATAACCGGGCCTAAAACAAAAACCCATCTTGATTACTTTGTTCCTCTGGCTGAGGCTTTTCTTAAAGGTAGATTATATTTAACCGAAAACCCTCCTTGGCTCAACGAGCTGATTCCCCAAGATGGGAGGTTTTATGTTGTTTTCCCGCCGCTGCCGGCAATTTTATTAATGCCTTTTATTTTTCTTTTCGGAGCGAATTTCAGCCAGACACTTTTTTCTCGAATAATAGGGGCCTTAAATGCAGTTTTGGCTTATTTTTTATTCCGCAGATTAAAATTTAAACCTGCGAGAGCGGTTCTTTTGAGCCTGCTTTTAACTTTAGGCACTAACCATTGGTATTTAGCCTCTATTGGTTCTGCTTGGTATCTGGCTTTGATAGTCGGCGTTTTTTTCACTCTTTTATCATTAAGAGAATTTTTTGGCCAACGAAGATATTTTTTAATCGGTCTTTTTATCGGGGCTGCTTTTTGGTCCCGCCTGCCGGCAATTTTATCAATAGTTTTTCCTATACTTTATATTCTTAAGCAAAAAAAGAATAAGCTTAAATCTTTATTTTTCCTCCTGGCAGGAGCCTTAATTTTTATCTGTTTGAATTTTGGTTACAATTATGCTCGTTTTGGCCATGTTTTTGAAACAGGTTATTTAAAAATTCCCGGAGTTTTAAAGGAGAAAGATTTTCAATATGGTCTTTTTAGCCCGATGAATATTTCTAAGCAATTTAAAGTGATGTTTCTTAAGATGCCAAAAATAACCAAAGAGCCTCCCTATCTTTATCCCTCTTGGTATGGGATGGCCATTTGGTTAACTACACCTGCCTTTTTTTTGATTTTGAAGGCTGATTTTAAGAAAAAGTTAGCTCTTTTTTCTCTAATAACTGTTTTAATTATGGCCATTCCGACTCTGACTCATTCTACCGTTGGTTTTACTCAATTTGGTTATCGTTATGCCATGGATTTAACGCCATTTTTATTAATTTTAACTAGTCTGGGAATGCAGCGCAGTTCTAAAAAATTGGTGATTCCCTTGATGGTGCTAAGTTTTTTAGTAAATCTGTGGGGTGTTCTTTGGATTAATAAATTTAATTGGGTTGGCTGGTAGAGGGTTAATATCCTTTATAAATCTTTTCTTCCACATATTTTTGGATTTCGCTCCAATCATCAGCCCGAGGGATTAAAACCCACTGGCCGGATTCATGATCCGGAGGATTATATAAAAAGCCTAAATTGTCCTCATCTCCATAATCTAGATTAATAGTTCTAACTTCATTTTTATTTTTAACAAAGCGGAGAAACAAACTTAAAAAAGCAGTGATTTGGTCTTCATTGAATTGGGTGTCAAATTTAACGTGGTCGCCAAAAGTTTTTCTTAGTTCAATTAGTTTATTAGGATTGAGAAGAACCTGGTATGAGAAAATTTTTTGGGCGATGGCTTTGATGATTTTTTGTTGTCTTTGAGAACGAGCAAAGTCCGTGCCTTCTTCTCCTTCAGCATTGCGAGAACGGACAAATTTTAAAGCCGATTGGCCGTCCATTGGCTGTAGACCAGCCTGAAAACTGATATGCTCATAACGACATTTATATTCAGGGTCGCCATTGCATTCGTCATTTTCTTTACCCGGAATAGGATATTGATAGTCATCAAAAGCTCGGTCAACCTTAACCTCAATTCCTCCCAAAAGATCAATTAATTTCACAAAACCCTCAAAATCAACCAGGGCGGCATAATGAACAGGTTGATTCAGAGTTTGTAAAACCGCATCTTTGACCAAAACAAATCCGCCGCCTTCTTTTTTTTCTTCGCCATAATGATAAAGAGCATTAATCTTGGCTTGGGCTTGATCAATCCAAATATCTCGAGGCAAGGAGAGCATGACCGTGTCAGCGGTTTTTTTATCAATGGAAGTAAAAATAATAGTATCAGTTAAATCAATACCTTCATGTTCTTCTCCACCAATACCAAGAATTAAAAGGTTGACTCGGTTATTATGGGATTCCAAGCTGGAGGTATCGGCCGTTAACAAAGAATAAGCCATTTTAGGACCAATAAAAGTTTTTTTAACCAAATTCCAGAAAAAAGGAAAGAGGGAATAAATGAAAAATACAATGATAGCTATAATTAAAAGGTTAAAAGCAGGTTTTAAAATTTTTTGGTGACGGTAGATTTTTCTCTTAAATTTACTCCACCAACCTGTTCCTTTAAGAGTTGGATTAACGGATGATTTTTTTTGCTCCATACGCTAAGATTTTAACACGAGATGATGTTTAATTAAAATTCGAATTATGGATAAAAGTTTTATTAAAAATCTCAACTTTCAGCAACAGAAAGCCGTCACCCACAAAGACGGTCCGTTATTAATTCTGGCTGGTGCTGGTTCAGGCAAGACCAGAGTTTTAACTTATCGAGCTATTTATTTTATTTTAGAAAAGGGATTTGAGCCAGAAAACATTCTTTTAGTTACTTTTACCAATAAAGCGGCTGGAGAGATGAAAGAAAGAATCAGAAATTTGCTTAAGGCTAAAAGTTTAAAGCTTAAAGCTCCTTATGCTGGTACTTTTCATTCTTTTTGCGCCCGGATTCTACGAATAGAGGGTAAGCATTTAGGGATTAGTCAGACTTATTTAATTTATGATGAAGCTGACCAAATTGATTTAATTAAACAAGCGATGAGTGAATTAGATGTTAGCCTTAAAGATTTTAAACCAGCTTCTATTCTAACGACTATTTCTGGAGCCAAGAATGAATTGATTGGGCCGACAGAATATCCCCAGTATGCTCGGGGTTATTTTCAAAAAACCGTTGCCCGAGTTTATCTCAGCTATCAAAAATTACTCCAGAAATATGAAGCCTTAGATTTTAATGATTTACTTTTTGAAACGGTAAAACTTTTTTGGAAAGAACCCTTAATTCTGGCTAAATATCAAAATCGCTTTCGTTATATTTTGGTTGATGAATATCAAGACACTAATCGGGCCCAATATGAATTAACTAAATTGTTAGCTAAAAAATGGCGTCATTTAACGGTGGTAGGTGATGTCAGTCAATCAATTTATGGCTGGCGGGGAGCTAATTTCAGGAATATTCTAAATCTAGAAAAAGACTTCCCTGATTTAAAAACAATCAATTTAGAACAGAATTATCGTTCTAAACAAACAATTTTAGACGCAGCCCATGCCCTTATTTCTCATAATACTACTCATCCGGTCTTAAAACTTTGGACTAAGAAAGATAAAGGAAAAAAGATTGGGATTTTTCAAGCTAAATCAGAAAAAGATGAGGCTCAGTTTATCGTCAATCAAATTTCCCGACCTCGCCTCCCAACCTCGTCTCGACTCGGTCGAGGCCGGCTCGGCTCGGCAGAGGGCGGGCAATCACCCAGTTACTCTGATTTCGCCATTTTGTACAGAACCAATGCTCAGTCGCGGGTTTTAGAAGAAGCTTTTTTACACCAAGGCATTCCTTATGTTTTAGTCGGCGGTACCCGTTTCTATGAGAGAAAAGAAGTTAAAGATTGTTTAGCCTATTTGCGTTTATTAGCTAATGAAAAGGACCTGGTTAGCTATAAGAGAATAAAAAAAATCGGTAAAAGGAGAATGACCAATTTTTTTGACCTGATGGCAAGATTGAAAAAAGAAAAGATAGATAAGCATACCACCATTGAATTACTGGATAAAGTTTTAAAAGCGACAGATTATTTATCCCTTTTCGATACCAAGAACGAACAGGATTTAGCCCGACTGGAAAATATTAAAGAATTAAAATCAGTGGCGATGGAATTTCCCTGTTTAACTGATTTTTTAGAAAATGCGGCCTTAGTAGAGCAGGAGCAATTACCTCGGAACGAAACAGGTTTGACTAAAGCATCTAAGAGGAATGCGGTTACTTTAATGACGGCTCATGCGGCTAAAGGCCTAGAGTTTAAGAATGTTTTTATGGTGGGGATGGAGGAAGGTCTTTTTCCTCATTCAAGGAGCTTAATGGAAAAAGAAGAGTTAGAGGAAGAAAGGAGATTGGCCTATGTAGGCATGACCCGGGCAAAAGAATCTCTTTACTTAACTTTTGCCCAACGCCGTCTTTATTTTGGCATGCGATCTGTTAATCAAATCTCCCGCTTTATTGCCGAGATTCCTAAATATCTGTTAGAATGGGTTAATAATGATTATTCGTCCAGTTTACCTTAAAGAAAAAGATCGATTTAACCAAATAGCCCCTCATCCTCTTCAGTCCTGGGAATGGGGAGATTTTAAAGAGAGAATTGGCGTTAAAGTTATCAGGCTGGGTCAGTTTAAAAACCAGAAATTAACCAGCACCATTCAACTCTTTATTCATCCTTTACCCAAAACAGAATATACCGTTGGTTATCTTCCTAAATGCTCGGCCTTAAACAGACAAATGTTGGGATCCTTGAATAAGATTGCTCAAGAGAATAAGTGTATTTTTATCAAAATTGAACCCAACCTGGTTAAGGGCAAGGAGTTTTTTTTAGAAAATGGGTGTATTTATGGCCGGCCGCTTTTTACTAAATATACTTTTCAGATTGATTTAAAACCAGTCCAAGAAGAACTTTTGAAAAATATGAAGCAAAAAACTAGATATAATCTTAGACTGGCCCAAAAATCCGGCGTCCAAGTTACTGAAGATAATTCTTTAGCTGCTTTCCAAGAATATTTAAGATTAACTTTTACCACCACTAAAAGGCAAAAATTTTATGCCCATGATGAAAAATACCATAACTTAATGTGGCAAACTTTATATCCAGCGGGGATAGCCCATCTTTTAAAAGCAGAATATCAGGGAAAAATCTTAGTTGCTTGGATAGTTTTTATCTTTAACCAAGTTTTATATTATCCTTATGGTGCTTCATCGCGAGAACATAAAGAAGTTCAAGCTTCTTCTTTGATGATGTGGGAAGCGATTCGTTTTGGCAAAGAAATGGGTTGCCACACCTTTGATTTATGGGGCAGTCTAGGGCCAAATCCTGACCCAAAAGATTCATGGTATGGCTTTCACCGCTTCAAGCTTGGTTTTGGACCAAAACTAGTTGAGTTTATTGGCACTTTTGACCTTGTTTTTAATAGGCCCGGCTATAAAATTTACAATTTAGCTGATAAACTTCGCTGGAACTATCTTAAATTTAGAAGTCTTTTTAGATGATAAGTAATTTAATTCTTCAGGATATTAGGCAAACCAGAGAATATGCCTGTTTTATGGAAAAAATGGGTTGGCAAGTTGAGGTTTTGGAGGGAAAAAGAAAAACCTATATCTACATCAAAAAACTTCCTTTATTACCCTTTTCCGTAATTAAAATTTTAAGGTATAAGCAATTGATTCAATTGAATGAACTAAGAAAAACAACAAAAAAATATCGACCTTTGTTTATAAAACTTCAACCTTTTTCGTTTAGAAATTTTAAATTAGAAATTAGAAATTGGAGGGCGAAGCCCGACCAACATCCTCTTATTCCCACCAAAACCATCTGGATTGATTTAAAAAAGAGTGAGAAGAGATTATTAAAAGAAATGAAACCAAAGATGCGCTATAACATTGGTTTGGTCTTGAGAAAAAGAGTGAAAACAAAAATAGTTTCCGGAGATAAAATTACTGATGGACAACTGATGGATTTTTATCACCTCTGGCAGAACAACAAACCTTTTAATTGGTTATTTAGACCGAACTTTAATGAGTTAAGGCACTTAAAAGAATGTTTTAAAAAAAGATGTTTTTTTGTTTTTGCCTGGCAAAACAAAAATTTAGTTTCTCAAGTTTTTATTCTTTGTTCAAGAAACATGGCTTTTGATTGGTTTGGAGCCAGTAGTCCGGAGGGAAGAAAACTTTTTGCCAAATCTTTGGTCATGTGGCAGGCGATCAGAGAATCTAAAAAAAGAGGATTAAAAATTTTTGATTTTGAAGGGATTTATGACTCGCGTTTTCATCAGACACAAAAAGGCTGGCAAGGTTTTAGTTTTTTTAAAAAGGGCTTTGGTGGAGAAGAGGTTGAGTTTTCACCACCAACTTTACGGAGTGTCTGGTAATTTGGCTTGAGTTTCTAAAGCAGCCAGTACATCTTGTTCGATGGCTGTTCTTGAAACATCTAAGCCAGCTGCAAGCCAGGGATCAACTTCTATCCTCGTTGCTGTTACTTGACCAACGAGTCCTCTCTTTTTAGGAGTAAAGACAGCTATTTGGCCTTCAGGGTTAATATGGACAATTCTTTCTGACACGTTTTTTCTATAAATTATAAATGGAGAGATATTATATCATAAAAATATAGAATTTTATTGCCAGGCTGGGCATAAGAGTTTATAATCGCAAAAATCACAATAAGGGCCGGGTTCAGGTAAAAATTCAGATTTTTCTATTTCTTTAGCCTTTTTTATTATTTCTTTTTGAGCTTTTTTAAGATCATCTTGAGTGCGTCGCGTAGAAAGTTTTTCCTGGGTTTCTAAAAAATAAAAAGAGCAAAGCACCTCTTCAGGATTTTTATTAAAAATCCCCGGATTGGTAGCGGCCATGGCATAAAAAGTCATTTGAGGATTCTTATCTACTTCTTTTTGGGTGGGAACTTTGCCGGTTTTATAATCAATAATTTCCAGAGTGTTATCTTTTAAAAAGTCAGCCCGGTCAATCCGGCCGCCAATTTTTAAATTAGACGAGGCTTTAATAATAAATATTTGCTCTAAAGCAATAGGGTTATCAGTTTTTTGATAACCTTTTTTAAAAAATCCGGCTAAAAAATCTTTGGCTCGAAAATACATCTTTTTCTCATGAGCCTTAGAAAAATATCCTTCTTTAATCCAATTAACCCTGAGGATTTTTAAAAGCATTTTTTGGTTGAGTTTTTTATTTTTTTGATGTTGTTGGTAAAAATCCCTTAAACTATTATGAAGGGAAATACCAAAGGAAGCCGCGGCTGAAATAGGGACAGGAATGCGAAGAATATAGCTGTATTTATACTGCAAAGGGCAACGATTAAAGGTTTCCAGTTGCGAATAGGAAAGGTAGGTGATTCTATTGCTAGATTCTAAATCCTTAACCCTAAGTTCTTGCTTGACTGGTTTAAAGTCGAAGATGGACATCTGGTTATTGCTAAATTGTTTCATTGCTAAATTGTTGAGTTGTTTCCCGAGTGTTTCCTGGACAAAAGGCGAGATTTTTTTAATGCGCTTAGCTTCGCCATAAAATTTAGCACTAGTGAAGTAAAGCAGATTTTTAGCTCGAGTCATGCCCACATAAAAAAGCCGGCGCTCTTCCTGTTCATGGGGATCTCCCTCGGGTAAAACCTCTTTGATTAATTGATGGGGAATGGGAATTTGCTCTTTTCTGTTTCTTGTAGGAAAGCGTTCGTTGACCAGATTAACTAAAAAAACAACGGGGAATTCCAAACCCTTACTGCTGTGAACCGTAAGAAGGTTAACTTTATTTTCTTGGGTCCAGTCAAGATCTGTGGCTAAAGGCGATTCACCCATTTCCATTTTTAAATTAAGCCAATCAACTATTGCTTCTACGCCAGCCTCTTCATGTTCGGCTTCATAAGTTTTAAGTTTGTCAAAAAATTTGGCAATGTTGCCGGCCTGGACTTCTTCTTTTTGATTTTTAACCTCTGCTAATTTTTGGAGCAGACCGCTATCGTCAAGAAAGTAATAAAGGATTTGGCCAGCTGTTTCCTTAGGAATGAGTTTTAAATGGCGGTAGATCATTTTAACAATTTTTTTTATTTTTTCCTTGCTTTTTTCTGAAATTAAAATCTTGTCAACCTGCTCTGCAGCCTCAAACAAAGAAAGATTTATTTTTTTAGCCAGATTCCGCAAAGCAGCAATGTCCCGGGCAGAAATCTTAAAAATATCCAAAGACAAAATTCTGAAAAAAGCGACGTTATCTTCAAAATTATAAATGACTTTAAGATAGGCGATGAGATCTTTAACTTCTTCCTGGCGAAGAAGTTTACCCGGGCCTAAAAATTGGAAAGGAATTCCTTGACGAATAAAGCTTCGGACAAAAGCATCAGCATGATTATTAGCTCGAACCAAAATGGCGACATCTTTATATTGATAAGAGGCTTGCCCTGAATCGTGTTTGCTCTGGTTCAGGCTTAGTTTTTTGATTTCTTGAGCGACTAAATCAGCCTCGTTTTCTACTCGGTCGGTTAAGAAAAACTTGATTTTTTCTCCCTGCCTGCCTGCCGGCAGGCTTTTAATTCTTCTAACAGAGATGAGTTTTTTATCAATATTTTCTTTGATTTCCAAACGGTCAGGGTTATTATGCTGAATTAAATCATAAGCCCGATTTAAAATTTCCTGAGTGGAACGGTAATTTTGGGTTAAAGTAATAATTTTGGCTTGAGGATAGGCTTTTTTGAATTGGAGAACATTGGAAATAGCCGCTCCCCGCCATTTATAAATAGATTGATCATCGTCGCAAACAACGGTGAGGTTGGCTTTTTTACCTGCCAAGAGTTTTACCAATTGATTCTGGGCAATATTAGTATCTTGGTATTCATCAACTAGGATATATTTAAATCTTTGACCGTATTGGCGCAAAACATTTTTTCTAGTTCTAAAAAGCTTTAAAGTGTTACTAATTAAATCCCCAAAATCCATCACTCCTTCTTTAATTTTCAATTCTTCATATTTTTGATAAGCCTTAGCCAATTCCAAATTTTTCTTCATCTCTTCATTTTGCTCTTTTCGTTTTGCTCTTTGCTCTTGAGCCCAATGAAGGTAATCATTGGGCGATACGTCCTCGTCTTTCAACCGGCTAAAATGGTTTAATAAACCATTTAAAAATTTGGTGGGATTACCAGCCGGTCGAAAATAATCTAATTTAAAGTCAAACAAATGTTTTTTTAAAAAAAGCAAAGTTTCTGCCTCGGTCATTAAAACATAATGGGGATCAAGACCGATGTGTAGAGCTTCATCTCTGAGAATTCGATCGCAAAAAGAATGAAAAGTAGAAATCCACATTTGGAAAAAGCCGTAGGGCATAATTTGATCAACTCTTTCTTCCATTTCCAGAGCCGCTTTTTCGGTAAAAGTTAAAGCCAGAATTTCTTGAGGTTTAGCCTGTTTAGAAGAGATAAGATACTTTATTCTTTCGGTGACGACGGTCGTTTTTCCTGTTCCCGCGCCGGCAATAATTAAAAGCGGATCTTGACCAAATTTAATTGCCTGAAGTTGTTCTTTGTTTAATTTCTTTTTTTCCTTGTCCATTATAAATGCTAAACTTCTTTTTTAAGTTGTTTGGGTTTTTCTGTAGTTTCCTCAATGGTTTCTGAGAGAGCTTGAGTTGAAGAGAGTTTCTGGCCCAAAAGGGAAAAGCTTTGCAGGGCATTGGAAAACTGGTTATAAGCATTATTAATATGTCTACCTAGCACTTGAAGGACACCTTCTGTTTTTTCATAATCTTTGTTAATGGCCCTTAACATTGTAAAGACTTGGCGGGAGCGGGCCTCAATTTTCTTACCCTCAAAAGATAAAAGTATCATTTGTAAATGAGCATAAAGGGTGGTCGGCGAGACCGGATAAACCCGATTTTGGCGGGCAAAATCAGTCAGATCAGGAATATTGGCAATTTCATAATAAACTGGTTCTGAAGGCACATACATTAAAGCAAAATCCATCGTACCTTCTTCAGGTAAAATATATTTTTTAGAAATATCCCTAATATGTTTTTTAACATCAGCCGTAAAAGTCCTTTTTATTTTTATTCTTTCTGTTTTTGTTTCTGCTTTCACCATTCTTTGGAAATTCTCCATAGGAAATTTAGAGTCTATGGGTAAAAGGCCGGCATCGGTTTTTAAAGCCGCATCCACTTTTTCTCCTGATTTAAAAGAATATTGGAGATGAAAGCTATTCTTAGGAAACATTTGGGAGATCAGGTCCTTTAGCACTTCTTCACCAATATTGCCTCTAAGTTTGGGACTTTTTAGAAATTCTTGCAGGTCTTTCATCGAACGGCCAATTTCGCTCATTTGACCGACTTCTTTACTAACTTGGGCAATAAAGCGAGCGGCATTATCTAACCTTTCGTTTAAAGTTTTAGTAGATTGATGGAGGGTGTTAGAAATAGTTTTTGATTGATTCTGCAACCCTTTTTGTAGGTCTGAAGTGCCTTTTTGCAGGGTTTCAATGACTTTTAACAAATTTTCGTCAGATTTAACACTTTCACTTAAACGGCTTAATTTATGATTAATCAACCAGGCAATCAAACCTAAGCCGGCAATAATTAAAGCAGCGATCAGATATATTTCATTTGTCATTAACAATATTATACAATGAGATTAAGATGGTTAAAAGACGACGTAAAAATTTTTTCCCAGCCTTAATTCTGATATTTTTCTTTTGGACGACCCTAATTCTAATGATTTTTTTTGTTGAACCAAGTTTAGTAAAAGACATCTTAATTCCCGGTTTTTATTTACCTTTTTTTCTTAACCTGTTTTTGGCTTTATTTTTTACTTTAGCCATAATTTTTGGTCATTCCAAAAAAGGTTTTTTATGGTCTTTGGGAGTAATAATTTTTCTAATTCTACGTTTGTTTGATTTGGGAAATATTTTAAATATTATCTTAATAGCCGGTTTAATTTTTGCCCTTGATTATCACTTTACCCAACGCCATAGTTAGGAATTGGGTTTTCATGGCTCCTTGATATATTAAGAATAATGTGATACTAATTTAATTGATTAAACCAACTTCTGCCCAGGAAAGGAATTTTAATGCAAATCTCCAAAAATAGACTTAATCACCAGGTTAAGATACAAATTAGGAATATTTTTTGTCAGACTTTGGCAGATTTAAAAAGAAGAGGAGATGTAGAGATTTTTATCCGCGATTTTCTTAGTCCCACAGAACAGTCGGTGCTGACCAAACGGTTGGCCATTGCCATGTATTTAGAGAAGGGTCGTTCCTATGAGCAAATAAAGTCAACTTTGAAAGTTTCTTCAGCCACGATTGCCAATGTAGATAAGATGATGAATGAGAAAAGTGAAGGTTTTGTTTTAGCTTTACGCCGGATCGAAGCCGAAGAATGGGCCGACAAACTGACGAAAAGGATTACAGGTTTTCTTAAAAAGCCTTAATTAGTTAAACTTCTTTTTTTTCTCCTCGTCATTCCGGATTTGGTCCGGAATGACAAAAGGTTTCTGTCTTGATAAAATATCCTTACGATGACTAAAAAATTTTATATTACTGCTGCTATTCCTTATGTTAATGCCGCGCCCCATATTGGACATACCTTAGAGTTTGTTCAGGCTGATGTGATGGCACGCTATCATGAATTATTGGGAGAAGAGGTAATTTTTTTATCTGGAGCTGATGAAAATGCTCAAAAGAATGTCCAAGCCGCTAAAGAAAACAATACTACTCCTAAAAAATGGTGTGATATTAATTCACAAAAATTTTTCAATCTTAAAGAGCTTCTTAATTTAACTAATAATTTTGTCTTTCAAAGAGCAACTGATAAGAAACATCACCACGCCTCACAAAAATTATGGCAACTTTGTAAAAAAGAAGATATCGAGCCTAGAAAATATAAAGGTCTATATTGTGTTGGTTGTGAAGAATTCAAAACAAACAAAGATTTAATTAAAGGCAGGTGTCCAGAACACCCGAATGAAAATCTTGAAAAAGTTGAAGAAGAAAACTATTTTTTTAAACTTACTCATTACCAAACTTTTTTAAAAGACTTAATCTGTAATGATAAACTAGAGATTATTCCTGAGCAAAGAAAAAATGAGGTCTTGTCTTTTATAGAGCTTGGTTTAAAAGATTTTAGCATTTCCAGGTCAGCTAAGCGTATGGGTGGTTGGGGAATTCCTGTCCCTGGCGACCCCTCTCAAGTAATGTATGTTTGGTTTGACGCTCTCAATGTTTATCAATCTGGTGTTGGTTTTGGTTGGGATGAAAAGAAATACCAAAAATGGTGGCCAGCAGACGTTCACTGTATTGGTAAAGGGATTCTTCGCTTTCATGCTATCTATTGGCCAGCGATTTTAAAATCAGCCGGTCTAAAATTGCCAAAAAAGATTTTTGTCCATGGTTACTTAACCATTGAAGGCCAAAAAATTTCTAAAAGCCTAGGGAATGTGATTAATCCTGAAGACGTAGTGGAAAAATATGGTACAGATGCTTTACGCTACTTTTTATTAAAAACAATTCATCCTTATCAGGATGGAGATTTTAGTTGGAAGCTTTTTAAAGAAGTTTACAATGCTGATTTGGCTAATGGGATTGGGAATTTAATACAACGAGTTGCTAAATTAGCAGAAAAAGTTGATTTAAGGAATTTTAAAAGAATAGCTTGGAAGGATTCTAGTTTAGGATTAGGGGTGCGTACTGTTATTAATCTTTTTGAGTTCCATACTGCCCTTGGTCTTATCTGGGAACAGATTACTAAATTAGATAAATATATAGATACTACTAAACCGTGGGGAAAAGAAGGTAATGAATTGAAAAAGCTTTTACAAAAACCAATTGAGCAACTTTTGGAGATTGCTTATTTATTAAAACCCTTTTTACCAGCCACAGCAGAGAAAATTGAAAAGATCTTTATCCCGCACCAAAAAGGTACGGGACAAGCTGCTAGCGAGATTAAAGCCCCTCAAAAACCCCTCTTTCCCCGTTTAAAATAAAGTGAAATAATAAAAATTAATGCTAGTTGATACTCATTGCCATCTTAATTTTCAGATTTTTAAGGGTAGAGTTAGAGAAGTTATTGAGGGGGCGAAAAAAGCGGGTGTGGAGAAAATGATTGTGCCAGGAACAGACTTGGAGACTAGTAAAAAAGCAGTAGAACTGGCTGAAAAATATCAAGAGGTTTATGCGGCCGTAGGCATTCATCCCCACCATGCTAGAATTAAGAATTTAGAATTAAGAATTAAGAATAAGTTAAAAGCATTAGCTAGAAATAAGTCTGTGGTGGCCATTGGAGAATGTGGTCTGGATTATTATCAATATCAGAAAACAAAATACAAAGATTATAAAATTAATGATCAGTTCAAACAAAAGCAAAAAGAAGTCTTCAAAATACAGATAGATTTAGCTAGGGAGCTAAAACTTCCTTTAATTATTCATAATCGTAAAGCTTCTGAGGACATTTTAGAAATAATTGGAAATTGGAAACCTGCCCGTCCGGCAGGCGGGTTGGAAATTGGAAATTTTAATGGCGTTTTCCATTGTTTTGAAGGTGACGAGAAATTATTAACCTGGGGACTAAAACACAATTTTTATTTTGGTATTACCGGGAATGTAACTTATAATGAAAAGATCAAGCAATCAATTAGAAAAATTCCTTTAAAGAATCTATTAACCGAAACTGATACTCCTTATTTAGTTCCGGAACCTTTACATTCTCAAAAAATCTTTCCAAATGAACCTAAAAATGTTAAAATACTGGCCAAACGAATCGCTGAGATAAAAGGCGATTCTTTTTTAAGAATAGAAGAACAAACAACCAAGAATGCAGTTCAATTATTTAAATTAGAATAAATTATGATTAGAGCATTTATTGAAAAGCACGAAAAAAAGGTTCATCGTCTTTTAGAAATTTTACCCGGAGTTTTCTCTTGGTCTTTAATTTTATTTCCTTTTTGGGGTTCTTTTGTGATCCCAGTAGTAGTCGCTTATTATATTATTGCCTTTGATGTTTATTGGTTTTACCGTTCGGCTTCGGTAATGTTTTTAGCCTTAGGATCATATTTTAAAATTAGGGCTGCTCAAAGATATAATTGGATGAGCGATGTTAGAGATTTTGGTGACTGGGGTCGTGTTCATCATATCGTGGTGATTCCTACTTATCAAGAACCCTTATACATTCTACGTCGGACTTTAACGGCTTTGAAAAATCAAACTTTTCCTACTAAAAAGATTTCTATTGTTTTGGGCTTTGAAAAAAGAGAAGGTCAGCCAGCAAGGAAAAAATCAAGAATTTTATCCCAAGAGTATAAAAATTTTTTTGCTAACCTTTTAACTACTTTTCATCCTGATATGCCAGGAGAAGTGAAAGGTAAATCTTCAAATATTGCCTATGCCGCCAAAATTGCCCAAAAAGAAATTGTTAATAGACAAAAGAAAAAGCTTGACTATATTTTAGTCACCTCAGCTGATGCTGATGCTCGGTTCCACCAATCATATTTTGCCTGCTTGAGTTATAAGTTTTTAGATAATCCCCAACGTTATCATCTCATTTTTCAACCAGCAATTATGTATTACAACAATATCTGGCGAGCACCTGCTCCGGTAAGGGTTTTTTCTAGTGCTTCAAGCCTGGTACAAACAGGTCTTTTAAATAGGAAAGATAGACTGATTAATTTTTCTACTTACTCAACCAGTCTTAGGTTGGTTGAGGCGGTTGGTTATTGGGACGTCGACGTTATTCCTGAAGATTACCGCTTCTTTTTTAAAGCCTATTTTGCTTTAAAAGGCAAAGTAGAAGTAGAGCCAATATTCTTACCTGTTTATGCTGACGCGGTCCTTTCCACTTCTTTCTTAAAGACAATGAAGAATCAATATGAACAAGTTAAACGTTGGGCCTGGGGAGTTTCTGATGACGCTTATATTATTAAAAAATGGTTAACTGTTCCCGGTTTGCCTTTCTGGGATAAAACCTTAAGGGTTTTAAAAGTACTTGAGGATCATTTTTTGTGGCCGGTCAACTGGTTTGCCATCACCTTGGGAGCAACTTTGCCCCCCTTGTTAAACGAAGATTTTGCCAGAACTATTATAGGTAAAAGATTACCTCAGACTGCTTCTTTAATCCTCAGTTTTTCTTTAATCGCTTTAATTATTGCTATTTATATTGATTTAAAACAACGACCCAAGATAGAAACATTGCCTTTCTGGCGTCGAATAGTGACACCCTTTGAATTTATTCTTTTACCAATAGTAGGGTTCTTTTTTACTGCTTTACCAGGATTAGATGCTCACACGAGGTTAATGTTGGGTAAGTATATTGAATATCGGGTGACAGAAAAAGTTTAGTTGGTTATAATGAGTTTATGAACCAACTGACCACTTCACTTTGGGGAGATGAAAGTTTTACCGCCGTCGCCGTGCAAGAAAACTTCTTCCGGATGCTGGAAATTGTCATCAAAGATACGGCCCCGCCTCTTTACTATATCCTTCTTTTCATTTGGACCAGGATTTTTGGCCATTCAGAAGTAGCCATCCGGAGTCTATCAGTTTTACTTTATTTAGGGACGGTTTTTTTAGTTTACTTAATTGCCAAACATATTTGGCATAAAAAAGCGGGTTTATTAGCGGTTTTACTTTGTTTGGCCAATCCTTTTTTATTTCCTTTTGCTTTTGAAGCTAGAATGTACGCTATTTTGGTTTTTACCGTCACCTTGTCTTTTTACTTTTTTATTAAAAATAATTTTTGGGGCTATGTGTTAGGTTCAACCGCGGCCATTTATTCACACCACTATGCTGTTTTACCTTTAATTTTTCAGTTTGGCTGGAGATTATTTACTACTAAAAAAATAAAGAAAAATTGGTTTAGGTTTTTAAAACCATATTTATTTATTGGCCTTTTTTATCTTCCCTGGCTTTATCCTCTATATAAACAGGTAACCATGGTATCTGGAGGCTTTTGGCTGGGCAAACCAAAATTAATAGATCTCTTTGGGCTTTTTGTTAAATATTTAATTGGAGGGAATATTGTTTTTCAATGGCAGAAATATCTGTTGGTTTTGGCTGTTTTAATTCTAGTTTTGAAAAAATGGAAATTTAAACTTAAAGAAAATTCAATTTTAATTGGCTGGGTATTGGCTCCTGTTTTATTAGCCTTTCTTTTATCTCAGGGGAAAACCTCGCTTTTTTATGATCGCTATTTGATTTTTATCATTCCCGGATTAATGTTGCTTTTAACTGGGGGCTTAAGAAAAATCTCTCTAGTTTTAATTTTATTATTTTGCCTGCCCTTATTTTATGTTAATTTTTATTATTTTAATCACCCCACTAAAAGACCTTTTCGTCAGTTGGTGGCCTATATAAAAAAAGAAATTAAAAAGGATGATTTTTTAATTAATTTTAATGGTGGAGCTCATCACTTGTGGGAAACAAAATATTATGGTCTTGAGGCTCCTTTATACGTTCCCGAAGGCGATTTGCCCTTTTATGTAGGTACGGCTCAAATGAGTGATGAGGATATAATTCGTCAGCTGCCTGATAAGGAAAGAATAGGAGTGATTAGCAGCGAAGAACCTGAATCTATGCAAATTAATGGTTTTGCGTTAAAATCTTATCAAGAATTCGGAGAGCTTTCTTTTTCTTGGTTTTCGCGCCAAATGAGACTTGAAAAAAATGGACAAGAATAAAAGAATAAATAAAACAAAATTTTTGCTGATTTTAGTCCTTATTTTAAATATTTTACTGCGTTTTCCTTCTCTTTTTGACCCTGTTTCTTATGGCGATGAGTGTATTTATTTAACCTTAGGTAATGCTTTAAAAAAAGGTTTAGTTTTTTATCGGGATATCCATGATAATAAACCACCTTTGCTTTATTTAATGGCGGCTTTAGCCGGAGGAAAACAATTTTGGCTGCGCTTGTTTATGACTTTATGGAATACAGTTAATGTCTGGTTGATCTATCAGGTAGTTAAGAAATTACTGAAAGACGAACAATCAGGAGTTTTGGCAGCCTTTTTATTTGTTATTTTTGCTCTATTGCCTGAGGGTCGAATTGCTAATGGTGAGGTTTTTATGATTATGCCCGCCACTTTAGGTTTACTTCTAACTTTGGTGGTTTTAGGAAGAGAGAGAAGAAAAAAACAAAAGGTCTTTTTATGGTTTTTGGCTGGTCTGAGTTTTAGCCTAGCCTTTTTATTTAAGGTGCCGGTGGTCTTTGACTTTTTAGGTTTGATTTTAGCTATTTTTGTTTTTGGGAAAAAGAAACTAAAAGAATCTTATCTAGTTTTAAAGGATAAGAGGTTTTATTTAACGATGCTTGGTTTTATTCTGCCTATTGGTTTAAGTATAATTTATTATGCTTCAAAAGGAACTTTTACGCCCTACTTTCGTTCAGCTCTACTGCAAAATGTAGGCTATCTTTCTTCTTGGGGAAGGTCAGACCTCGGCCTTTATTATCGAGCTCTAATTTTATTCTTAGTTGCCGCTTTAATTTTCATTTGGCGGCAGAGACTTAAACCAGCTTTCTTTTTTCCTGCCTTACTAACTGCTTTTGGTCTATATGGTGTTTTTTTATCCCAAAGGCCTTATCCTCATTATTTGATAGAGATTACCCCTTGGGCGGCCATTTTAATCACAGTTTTCCTAAAACAAAGAAAAAAACTGCAGTTAGTTATTATTCTCTTGTTGGTTTTTCTAGGATTGATTGGAGTGAATAAATATCAATATTGGTGGTATCCGCATTTGCCGTATTATAAAAATTTTTTGAGCTTTGCTTTCAAACAAATCAGTAAAAAAAGATTTTTTTCCTATTTTGGAAGCAAGGTTTTAAACGACTACGAGGTAGCTAAGTTCTTAAAAACCCATACCAAGGATGATGAACGGGTTTTCATTTGGGGAGACGGAGCTTGTATTTATGCTTTATCAGAGAGGTTGCCGCCAGGCAGATATACAGTTAATTATCATATTTATGATTTTGATGGTTTTGAGGAAACATTGACAGCCATTGAAGAAAAACAACCGCCAATTATTGTGATGTTGGAGCCTGCTAAAAAAGACTTTCCTCAATTAGAAAGTTTACTCTCAACAGTTTTTATTAAAACTACTCAAATCGGAGAAGCGGAAATTTACCAGCGACTTAATATCAAATGAAAGAGATAGAACAATTTAAGATTCTTTTTAGCGATAAATATGTTCAAGGGGTAGTTTATTTAAGTTCTGCTTTTTTTATTTTGGTTTTAATTATGGTTTTGTTGAGTTGGACTAAATTGCCCCCTCAAGTGCCTTTTTTCTATTCCCGACCTTGGGGAGAAGAGCAGTTAGCTACTAAAACTTGGTTTTTATATCTGCTTTTAATCGGCTTTGGTTTAACGGTTTTTAATTTGAGGGTTAGTAGTATAATTTTTAAAAAAGAACCTTTTTTGGCAAAGATTTTGGTTTGGACTTCAGCCTTAGGCATATTTTTAGCCGGGACAACGATTATAAAAGTTTTATGGCTTATAATTTAAGATGGCATTTTTTCCTTTATTGAAAATTTTTCTTTTTACCGCCTTAGTTTCTTTTTTTACCACCCCTTTAGTTATTCGGCTTTATAGTCGTTTTCATTGGTTAGACGACCCTAAAATCACCAAGAGAAGAAAAAATACTCATACTTATCCTGTCCCTCGCGGAGGAGGAATTTCTCTTTTTTTAGCTGTTTTTTTAGCCTCTTTGATTTTTCTAAATCTAGACAAGCATTTATTGGGTATTCTGGCGGGAGCTTTAGTGATTCTCGCCATGGGAGTTTTAGATGATATTTTTGACCTTAATCCTTATTTAAGATTAATCGGTGGTTTTTTAGCCGCCTTATGTGTTGTGGGTGCAGGTATTGGTATTCCTTTTATTACCAACCCTTTTAACGGTATTGTCAAACTGAATCAACCGCAGATACCTATTTTTATATTAGGAAAATGGCGGACGATTTGGGTTTTAGCTGATTTATTTGCTCTTTTTTGGATTAACTGGTGTATGAATTTTGTTAATTGGTCTAAGGGGTTAGATGGCCAACTGCCGGGCATTGTCGTGGTGGCGGCTTTAACTATTAGTATTTTAAGTTTGCGTTTTAGTGCTGATATTACTCAATGGCCGGTAATTATCCTGGCTTTAATCACGGCTGGAGCCTATTTTGGTTTTTTGCCTTGGAATTTTTATCCCCAAAAAATTATGCCTGGTTATGGTGGCGGCGCCTTAGCAGGATATTTATTAGCAGTTTTAACTATTCTTTCGACCACCAAGGTGGGCACGGCCATGATGGTTTTAGGCGTGCCTTTAATTGATGCCGTTTATGCCTTGCTCCGTCGGCTTAAAAAAGGTAAGTCGCCGGTCTGGGGAGACAGAGGTCATCTGCATCATAAATTACTTGATTTAGGCTGGGGTAAAAGAAGAGTGGCTGTTTTTTATTGGCTAATTACTGCTTTTCTGGGACTACTGGCTTTAAAATTGAATGCTCAGGCCAAATTTTATACAATAATTCTACTGGCTGTTTGTTTTGCTGGAGTAGTTTTATGGCTCAATTACCTTTCCTTATTTTTAAATCCGCCCGGCCGACGCAGTGGATTAAAAACTTAAGTTTATTTACCGGCCTGGTTTTTACCGGTTGGGTTTTTTATCCTGGAAAATTTTTACGTGTGGTTTTAGCTTTTTTGGCCTTTTCTATTTTAAGTTCTGCCGTTTATATTTTTAATGATATCCTAGATGCCTCTTCTGATAGGATACATCCTTTAAAGAAAAAAAGACCTATTGCTTCAGGGGCATTACCGATTCCCATCGCCCTATTTGTGGCCGTGACGGGCTTTGTGACGAGTTTGTTTTTTGCCATCAATCTTTCCTTCTTCTTTTTTTTACTTTGCCTTCTTTATTTATTGATTCATATTGTCTATACAGTTATCTTAAAGAAGATTCCTCTTTTAGATGTATTAACAATTGCTTCTGGTTTTATTATCAGGGTCTGGGCCGGAGCGGTAGTGATTGACACCCATATTAATATTTGGCTTTTATTGTGTGTTATTTCTTTTTCTTTATTTTTGGCAGTGGGAAAGAGAAGGAGCGAATTAACTTTGCTCAAAGGTCTTTTAACTGATAAAAGCAGAGTGGTGCTTTTTTCTTACCCGGAAAAACTTTTGGATTTATATATTTCTATGTTTGCCAACACTACTTGGTTGACCTATGCTTGGTTCACCTTTGTTCAACCAGTAGGTGAGTTAAGAGGAGTATTTTTAACTGTTATTACGGATTTACCTTTGGCCTTCAGAAGTAGGAAATGGTTGATGTTGACCATCCCCTTGGTAATTTATGGAGTGATGAGATATTTATGGTTGATTTATGAGAAAAACGAAGGTGAATCTCCAGCCAAAGTAATTATTTCTGACAAACCTCTTTTAATCGCCATTGTTTTATGGGGCTTAATGGTTATGGGAATTATTTATGGGTTAGGATAGAGAAGTAGTTTAGTAAAAAATAAAAATTACTGATAGACGGTAGTATATTTGCCAGAGACCCAGCCTTGCTTGCCTTCTTCATATTCAATTTTATTCCAGCCATTTTCATCTTGTTCTATAAATTTATAAACTTCGCCCGGATGAACTTCTGTAAGCACTGTTTTTTTGTCGCCGCTAGGAGAAGGTTCAGAGCGGACATTTAACCATCCCCATTGGTTGTTATCTATTTTGACATAAGGCCTTTCCATTTCATCAGCGGCTTCAGTCGCTTCTTCATCTTCTTCTAATTCGGGAGAAGGAGAGGGTTTGGGAGAAGGTTTAGGAGAAGCTTTTGTTTCTTCTTCCTTGACTTCCTCTTTTTCTTCCTCTGTCTCTCCACCAGCTGGCGGATTTTCTTCTAACTCTTTAGCCAGCTGGACATTGATCATTAACTTATGACCCTTAATAGTTTTAGCTTTAATAGTTTCTTCCTTAAACCCAGGAGAAGAGATAATCAGTAGATGTTCGCCTTCTTCAATGCCTTCTAAGGTGAGTGGAGTAAAACCTTTAGGTTCGCCATTTAAAGAAACGACCACACTATCAGGGTTGCTAATAATAGAAATTTTGGCTTCGTCTTTTTCAGTAATTGGTTCTAAACTAAGAACATAGCCGCTTGATTCTTCTTCCGTTGCTCCTAGGTTGCGGTTGACCACGGTTAAAATTCCTGAACTGAGCTTAACTATGCCTTGCCAAGAAATTATTTGGGATTCAGAAGAATCAGGGACGATTTTTAAAGTATATTCTCCTTCTTTTAAGTTTTCGTCAAAATAAGGGGTTTGACCAATATGGTCTTCGTTTAAAAAAACAGTGGCCTTAGGATTAGAAGTAACCTGCAAAGCCGCCTTCTTTCTACTGGAAATAAAAGGAAGGTTGCAAGCCGTAAGAATTAAAGCGGCAACCACGAGGCAGGAAAATGAAACAATTCTGAAGAGCTTCATTAAATTTAATATACCATATTAGAGGAAAATTAACAAGGAGACACTAATTTGATTTATTAAAGTAATTTGTTAAAATAAGGCTATTAAGTGGCCTAGTGGTCTGGCAAAGCCAGATCTGGCTCTTGCCAGACGAAGTGATCCTGTTAGAATTAATTTTAATGTTTTATGTTTATGTTTTGAAAAGTCGCACTAATGGAGATATTTACGTTGGTTACTCAAGAGATTTAAGGACAAGGATTGATGCACACAACAAAGGTAAAGTAAAATCAACTAAAGCTTATAAACCCTGGATACTGGTTTATTATGAAGCTTATAAAGGTAAAAAAGACGCTACCAAACGAGAGAAAGAGTTAAAATTACACGCGGCGAAGAAATTGTTAATCGAACATCTAAAAGAAAGTCTTAAGTAACATGGCCTAGTGGCGAAGAAGCTAACGCAGCTGTCTGCAAAACAGCTATACGCCGGTGCAACTCCGGCCTAGGCCTCTTTTTTATAACCTAAGATAGTGGATAGGATTGTGAATAGGACTTGACAAAAAATTTTCAAAATGTTATAAAGTCTTCAAGTCTAAAGAAAGTAGGCATACTTTTTGTATGTCTATTTTTGCAATCTTGAAAACTACCTTGATCAAGCAATTAATTAACCACTTAAAAAAATAAAAATTCAGGCAAGAACCAGCCTGAATTTTTTGTTAGATAAATTTTAAAATGAGCCCTTATTTATCTGGTGCAAAAAGAACTTTCTTGGGTAAAAAATACAAAAAATTACCCGAACTTGATCTTTTGGAAGTTCAAAAAGAATCTTACCAACAGTTTTTGACTCAAGATATTAATAAATGCTTAGAAGAGATTTTCCCCATAGAAGATTTTACAGGTAAAAACTGGCTTTTAGAGTTTAAAGAATATTTTTTTGGCACCCCAAAATATAATCCCGAAGAGGCCAGAGAAAAAGGGCTTAACTTTGAGATTCCCCTCAAGATTAAAGTTACTCTTTTTAACAAACAGACCAAGGAAAAAGTCACAGAAGAAGTGTTTTTAGGCGATTTGCCGCAAATGACAGAAAATGGCACTTTTATTATTAATGGCATTGAAAGGGCAGTGGTTAATCAATTAGTGCGTAGTCCAGGAATTTTTTATTCGGGTGAACTTGACCCTTCTAGTAGCAGAATGTTTTATCGAGGTGAACTCCGTCCCCTTAATGGTTCTTGGTTAGAATTTGTGGTTTCTCATAATAACGTTTTGGTGGTGAAGATTGATCGCCGTAGAAAATTTGCCGCTACTACTTTTTTAAGAGCAGCAGGGATTTCAGAAGATGAAGAAATAATTAATCTTTTCAAAGATGTAGATACCGATTCTAAGTATCAATATATTAAAACTACTTTGAGCAAAGATCCTTCCAAAAATACAGCAGAAGCTTTAGTAGAAATTCACAAAAAAATGCGACCTTCGGAGCCAGCGGTGTTAGAGAATGCGCGGCAACTTTTTCGCAGTATGTTTTTCGACCCTCGCCGTTATAACTTAGGGACAGTCGGACGTTTTAAACTCAATAAACGCTTGGATTTAAATAT